>Ga0265331_10000141_pt1 | contig 94896 bp, 74 predicted proteins | sample 41923metaG_FD_202088 | JGI IMG/M metagenome (GOLD analysis project Ga0265331, IMG submission 202088) | Rhizosphere microbial communities from Carex aquatilis grown in University of Washington, Seatle, WA, United States - 4-19-23 metaG | ecosystem: Host-associated > Plants > Roots > Rhizosphere... | reverse complement strand
TGATCACGCCGCCGCCGCGCGCATCGCGCCTCCAGTCGGGCTCCGCCCTCCTTCCGGCGCGACGCGCGCGGCAAGGGGGTCAACTTTGGACGCCGATGAGGGGTCAAAGTTCAACGCCGATTGACAGAAAAGCGAAAACTGGATTCCCTTCCAACCAGTATGGAGCCCACCTTATTACCCCGCGACCAAAACACTCATCGCGGCCATCCTGAAAGACGGCAACCTCCCCTTCGAGGTCCGCGTCGACACCTCGGAGACGAAGGGCAAGGGCGGGCGTGACAATCCGGCCTTCGTCCTTGGCGACAGCAGCTCGGTTGCCGGGTTTCGAACCGGCGTTCCAGCCTTACGCCCGGGCGCTTTTGCCAGAGCGCCATCAATTTAGCATCGAGAACAGCGAGAAAACCGGCTTGCCCTCCTTGGCCGGATTGATCACCACCGTGGCCGTGCGGCCCGCGACGAGGCGAGTTTTGTCGGGCGTGCGATCGAGCACAATCCGCACGGGGATGCGCTGCGCGAGACGCACCCAACTGAAGGTCGGATTGACGTTCGCAAGCAAGCTCACGCCGGGGCTTCGCTCGCGATCCTCGACGCCACCAGCTATTCCCTCGACATGTCCGTGAAGATCCCCGGTTTCGCCCATCAAATGCACGACCGCCTCGTCGCCTATCCCGATCATCGGCAACTTCGTTTCCTCGAAATAGCCTTCGACATGGAGGCTGTCCTCGTCGATCAGCGCCGCGACGCCCTTGCCCGCCGACACATAGGCGCCCGGCCGCAGGTCGAAATTTGTCATCGGCCCGTTCACGGGGGCGCGGACCACCGAGCGTTCGAGGTTGAGCCGGGCGAGGTCGCGGTCCGCGAGCGCCTGCTCATAGGCGGCCTTGGCCTGCGCCTGCGTGGAGACTGCTGCGTCGAGTTGCTGCTTGGAAATGGCGATATTGTTTTTTGCGTCGAGTGCGCGGTAGCGGCCAAGATCCTTCGTTGCGACTTCGAGCGCGGCGGCGCGGCCGGAAACGACAGCCTCGGCCTGCCGCAATGCCAGAGTGAATCGTTCCCGGTCGATGCGAAAGAGCACGTCGCCCTTGTGGACGAGCTGATTATCGGAGACGAGCACGTTACTCACGAGGCCGGAAACGTCCGGCGCGACGGCGACGACATCCGCGCGCACGCGCCCGTCGCGCGTCCAGGGTTTCTGCTCATAGTGAACCCATAGTCCCCAGCCGACGAAGCCCGCGGCGAGAGCAAGCGTGGAGGTGGTCGCGAAACGGGTCAGGGAGAGAAGCATGGCTCTCATGATGAGATCCTCGACACGAGATGCAATATGCCGCCAAGCAGACAGAGAAAGGCGGAGACGTTGAACAGGGCCGGGCGCCAGACGAATCGATAGAGACCGAGCAGGCCGAGCGTCTGCTTTAGGAAGCCGGTCAGCAGATAGGCGATCGGCGCGCAGAGGAGGAGCGAGGGGGCGAAGATGCCGAAGATGCTGGTTTCGGGGTTCATGCATTTGCTCCGCAGACAGCGAGCCAAGGCGGCGGCTCTTTGGGGAAAAGACAGCTTCTCAAGCCGACGAGCGCGAGCAGCGTCGTTCTGTCGCGGCTCTTTGACGAGGCGAGCCGCCGCAAGGCGCGATCGAGCGCGGCGAGAACATCTGGCGACGGCGGAGCGTTGCGCCGGTGATCACGCTGAAGCCGCGCAAGCAGAACGTCGACCGCTCTTCTCGGATAGGGCGGCATGGCGTCATGCGTGCGCCGCATGTCGAGAAGATTGAACCCCGCGCGCAACTGCCGCATCGCCTCCGGCATCGTCCGATGGGCGGCATGGGCGACCGGCGCGAGCTGCGCCAGACGGTCGAACATCAGGCCCATGGTCCGCACCTCGTCGGCGCCGCCGGGCGCATCTACGACTCGCGTGAGCGTCCGCCTGTTCGCCTGAGAGAAACGGGTTACGCGGGCCTGGGCGCCTGCAGTGCGGATCACTGCCGTTACTGCCGCCGAAATGCCCATGCCGGCGACCATCGCAATGCCCGAATTGAGAAAACCGTCCAAATCCGCCGAATAGGCCCCTTGTAGCGCCATGGCGCTAGGCGTCAGCACGCCGAGAGGCAGGCCGACCATGGAGGTTCTCGGCTCGGCGATGAGCAGGCCGATCAGCAGAAAACCGGGCATCAGAGCGACGGCGAGCGTCTCGAAATTATGTGCCTGGGGCAAGGTGCCGAAGACGTATAGGCCAGAGAGACAGACGGCGGCGAGGCTCCATCTGGCGAAGGTCGATACGGATGGCGCCGGGTCGTCTTGCGTCGCGAAGAGGGCTCCAGCCACGGCCGCCATCATCACTGCGGCGGCGCCGTCGCGCCACTCTGCGACGATCCATATCGCGCAGCAGAGAATGATTGTCGACGCGAGCGTGAAAGCCGCCAAGGCGGCGGTGTGGTGGTCGTAGTGGCGGGCCGGCTCCAGACGGTTCTCGATCGGATAAGCGAACGACAGAGATAGCGGACACGACTCGTCGGCGAGCGCCGCCGCGAACGCATGGCAGTCGGCGAAGAGATCACAAAGATCGCGCAGGCGAAGGATGAGATTGAGCTCCGTCAACTCGCGCCAGGACGCGCCGCCGATCGGAGACCCGATGCGCCGATCAAGGTCTTCCCGGAGCGCGGCGAACTCAGCCTCGGACGTCGCCTCGCTCTGCCCCAGCGCCGCATTCAGGCGCTTCGCCAGTTCCACTGTCTGCGGCGAAGCCCCGCCGACGCGCGCGAGTTCGCGCAACCGATCGGCGATCGCGTCGATCTGCGGCAATATCATCAACATGCGGGGCAGGAGACATTCGATCAGCGACGCCGCCCGCCGGCCGCCGGCGGCCTCGAATGGTAGATGTCCCGCGAGGTTTTCGATCTGCGCCGTATCCGCGAGCAGCCGCAACCAATGCGCCTCGGTCGTCGTTTGCTCTTCGAGCCTCAAGGCGTCACGGCAGCTCGTTTTCGCGTCGCGCAGCCAATCGCGAACCCGCTCTGCCACGACAGGGCTGACGGCGCGCGGAAACAACAGGCTCGACACGAGCGCCGCACTGACGATGCCAATGAGGATTTCTTCGGTCCGCGACAGCGCGACGTCAAAGATCGCATCCGGCGCGTCGACGGACGGAAAGCCGACGATCGCCGTGGTGTATCCGGCGAGCATGTAGGCGTAGCCTCGCGGCGTGCGATCGAGCAGCGAAAGATACAGGCACGCCCCCGACCACACTGCGATCGCCAGAACGAGTAGCGGCGGAGCGTCGACGAGATTCGGCACGAGGGCGACCGCAGCCGCGGCGCCTGCGAACGTGCCAATAGCGCGAAAGAAGGCCTTGGAGCCGGTTGCGCCGGCGAGCGGCTGCGACGCGATATAAACCGTCGCCAGAGCCCAGTAGGGTCGGGGAATATCCAACCAGAAGCTGACCAGGAGGGCCAGCATTCCGGCAAGAAACGTCTTGACGGAAAAGAGCCAATGGTTCGAGTCGCGAGACAGCATTGCAGCGCCATGGGAGTGGGGAAACCGCGGGCCTTGCCGGCGCCGCCTATCGCATATAAATGACCTATTGGTCAGTTTTGTCAAGAGCGAAAGGGAAGCAAGCCGATGCGCGATCAAAGGCCGGCGCCGCCGGAGAACGAAGCAAAAGGGAAAACGCGGGCCAGAGGCCCGAGCCCTGAAAAGACGGCGCGCACCCGATGCGCGATCATCGCCGCCGCCTTGCACGAGTTCCTGGAAAAAGGCTTCGCCGAAACGACTATGGAGGCCGTGGCTCGCAGAGCCGAGGTCGCCAAGGGCACGCCCTATCGTTACTTCCCGACGAAGGAGGCCTTGTTCGAGGGGGTCGTGCGTCAGGAGGTCGCGGGCGCCCTCGTGGAGGTCAGCGCAGCCAGGCGGAAGCCGGATGAAACGGCTGGAGCCTTTCTACGCCGGACCATGCTCCCCGCCATGCGCGAAGTCGAACGGTCGGGTCGCGGCGCCATCGCGCGCCTCGTGCTGACGGAGGGCGTTCGCTTTCCGGTGCTGGTCGAGATCTATCGTCGGGAAATGTTCGATCCTCTTCTGGACGAATTGCGCGAATTGTTACGCGTCGCCCAAGAGAGCGGCGAGATTGGGAGCGATATTCTCGTGAACCATCCAGAGCTGCTCATCGCGCCAATCTGGTACGGAATCATTCACAACGGCCTGTTGAACAGGGGACGCCCACTGGATATCGGCGAATTGTTCGAGGCTCATCTCGATCTTTTATTGCATCCATGACCAAGCTCTATTCGGGGACGATCGTGTAATTCCGCCAAGTGGGGTGCATTACCTTTTCACGCAATCAAAGTCGATGCGCTTCCGGCGTAATCCCGGACATATTCAATAGCCGCATTGCCGAAACTGCTTGCAACATCATCGATCTCCTGCAACAGGGCACGCTGTTTCGGAGTTCGTTTCATGGACCCCTTCTTCTCATGGATCCTGGATGCTGGCGCATCGCCGGAACCTCTGGGCGCCGAGACAGCGGATCTCGATCAGGAGGTCGTCGGCGCGACACGGATCACGATTTTACGAGCGCAAACTTATCAAGGCCGATTTCGACATGTTCTGATCGAAGTTTTTCCATGTCGATCCTGGCGATGCAAACCTTCATCGGCAAGTTCCATAATTGAGGCTTATGCGATTTTCGACATCGACGAGACGCTCCCGTGTAGACCGAACGTGTTTTTTCTTCCGTATCTCTTCCTATTAGAGCAAGTTGAACGCATGAAATTGCACCAGCCTACTTTGATAGCCCTCGGCGGACTTGCCCGGAACGGGCAAGACGACATCGTCTCGCGCGGTTGCGGCGAAACTGCGGACCATTTATTTGCGAATCGACGCAATCGAGCAGGCTATAAAGGCTTCCGGCATTGAAGAAGCGGGTTCGGCCGGCTATGCCGTCGCAAACGCGGTAGCGGCAGCCAATCTTCAAATTGGACGGACTGTGACGGCGGATTGCGTCAATCCCGTAAACGAAAGTCGAATGGCATGGAAAGCGGTCGCCGCTCGTGTATCGGCTCGATTTATTGAGACCGGGCTGATTTGCAAAGATCATGTCGAGCATCGGCGCAGGATCGAAGGCCGCTTACCGGATATTCCGGGTGATGGGCAGGTCGATCGCATGTGACTGCCGACGCAGGCCCCGTGATCGCGCCGAACGCATACAGCATGATCGCAAGGACCACGATCGGCGTGCGAATACGCGTCGCCAGACCGTTCGACATTCCCCTTCGAGCGCGAATCCGCGAATGGCGATGATCAAGTCGGGTAGATCATCGTGAACGTCGATCTCCTTCACCGCTCGATGGTGGGTGTCGCGCATTTGGGCCGGGTCGATCGGGACTGGAATTTCAGTGGTGGTGGCCGCCGCCGCCGCTGCCGAGCCCTGAGCTGTCTCCACTGGCGTCGTTCGTGTCGGCGCCCAGTCGCTTGGCGGCGCGAAGCCAGGCCGCATGTTGTTCGGGCGTATGATGGGCATGGATATTCGCGTCGTCGAGCTGCGGCCGCGCGGCGTTGCAGCTGGCAGACAGGAGCATCGCGGTCGCGACGAGCAGGCAGGTGAGGATTTTCATCTCGCGTCTCACAGAACTGGATTTGGTGGGGAGGAGGTGGATTGCGGATTTTAAGGCGGTTTCAAAGACCGGCCTTCATGTGTGCGAGTGGCCGGATTCCTGATTGGAGCTATCGCACGCACAGCCGAATTGTCAGAAAAGCTTGACCCGGAACGATCCACCGATCGTGCGCGGCGCGCGCGCGACCATGACATTGGCGGGCGTCGACGAGTCACCCGGCGACCATGAACTATAGGGGCGTTCGTCGAGAATGTTCTTGGCCCAGAAGGTGAGGGAATAGCGATCGTCGTCGGTCCGCAGACCGACGCCGGCGTTGATGTAGGCGAAGGATCGCTGCCAGTACTGAATCACCGCGTGCGGATCGGTGAGCTGGGTTTTGGCTTGCCAGTTGGCGTTCACATAACCGAAGCCGGTGACCGGCCGGTTGGCCCAGTCGCCGAGGCCGGCGAGCGCCGTCCCGAGCGGCTGTTCGTAATTGGTTCCGATGTTGAAGGTCCACATCGGGACCTTTTCCCAGCGAGTGTTGGAGCGCGACAGAGTGAGAGGCGCGCTGGGGCCGCCATTGTTGTTGGACGAAGGCCACAGCCAGTCGGCCGGGGGCGCTCCGTCGGGATACGACACCCAGCGGGCGTCGGTGAAAGCGCCATTGGCTGTCAGCCAAAGGCGCTCGACGGGACTCCAGCGGCCATCGAATTCAACACCGCGCAGACGCGCATGCGCGGCATTGCCGAGCGACACCATGCGCAGGGGATTGCCGAGGGCGTCCACCCGCGAGGTGTCGGTGGTGCTGGTCTGGAAATTATAGAAATCGTTCCAATACAGATTGGCGTTCAGGAACAGATGATTATCGAGCCAGTTGGTTTTCACGCCCAACTCGTAGTCCCACGACACCTCCGGTTTTGTGAACAACGGCGCCCAGGAATCGAAGACCTTGATTGTCGTTCCGTTGGCCAGCTTCTGATCGACGTACCGTGGATTGCCGCTGGTGTTGACGGCGGCGGCCTTTTCGGCGCGGGCGACGATGCCGAAGAGCAGCAGATTTTCGTTGTGACGGTATTGCGGATTGAACACGCCCATCACGTGATTGGACGCCTTGCTTTCTCCGCCACGGTCGGACAGGCCGTAGCCGCCTGCCTGGATGATCGCCTGATCCTGATCGAAAATCGACGGCCCGGCGACGTAGCGGTTGATATGGCTGACCGAACCCTCGTGGATTTCGTAACTGTCACGTAGCCCCAGGGTCAGCGCCCATTGTTCATCGAAATGATATGTTCCTTGTCCGTATGTCGCCGCCTGAAAGTCTCTCGCCTTGGTGTACCACCAGTCCTGGACACCCGGAACCGCACCCGGAAGGTTGAACCACTTCTGGGCGTCGACGCCGAACTGCGTGTGGTGCATCTGGTTCGAGGCGTCATCGTAAAACAGATAAACGCCGCCGACCCACTCGAGTGGCTGGTCCTTCGGGGAGGTGATGCGGAAATCCTGGGAGGCCTGTCCGACATAGGTGTTCATGCCGCCTTTCGCCACTTCCAGCAGGTTGAAGTTGTCGGTGAAATAGCGTTGCTCGTTGCGGCTGAAGCCATATGCCGAGATTGACGTCAGCTGCGTCTCACCGAGGCTGTAGACGAATTCGTTCGACACCATGATGTTGCGCACGGGATCGACGCCCTGACGCGCGAGAGCGGGCGAGTAGGGGTCGAAGGACAGGATCGGCTTGCCGAGACGTTTCAGGACATTTTGCGCATAGCTGGCGCTCGGCCGGGTACCGTTCGCGTAAATGAGTTGAGTGTCCCCGACCGGAGCCACCGTGTATCCGTTGTATTCGTCCGACTTGTTGTAGGTGAAGATCAGACGGTCCGTGATGTTTTCACCGGTGTAGAGCAGCTGTCCGCGCACGCCCCAGCGATTGATGTCGTTGTAGGTGGCGTCGCTGACCCTGTCCTTGATCCAGCCGTCACCCCTGTCGAAATAGCCGCTGATCCGATAGGCCAGCGTGTCGTCGATGATCGGACCGGTGGCATTCACTTTCTCGGTGACGCGGGAGTAACTGGAATATTGCGTCTCGATCGTCGCGCGCCGGGTAAAGGACGGAAGCTGCGTGCGGATGTTGATGTTGCCGACGGCAGTATTTTTCCCGCCGGCGGTTCCCTGCGGGCCGAGCGAGACATCGAAGGACGAGAGATCCGTGAACTCGCCCCACTGGAATCCCCAGTATTTCCAGAAGACGTTGTCAACCACGACGCCGGTCGGCGATTCCGTCCCGACGCCAGTGCCGGCGCCGATGCCGATCCAGCGGATCGTCTGCCGCGCCGCCTGCGCGGGCTGATTATTGTTGGCGCGGTAATTCGGCACCTTCTGCTGAAATTCCTCCAACTGGTTGAGATTCTCGCGCTCCGTCGCCTTGCCGTCGAGAACGATGATCGGGCGGGCCTGTTTTTGCGCCTGCATCACCGGGCGGGAGGTTTCGCCGGCTCCCCCGGAGCCGGTGACATGCACCTCCGCCACCGTCGCGTCCGCGGCGTCTTCGGCGAGGGCCGTGCCTGCATGCAGACTTCCGGCCGCCAGACAGGCGAAAGCAGAAGCGCCTCGCAAGAGAGCCGCACGGAAGGGAACGGAAGAGGGAAAGCGCATGCCGGCAACTCCAGCCGGATGATCTCGTGGCCTGCAGGGGGGGCTTCACATCGAAACGGGATCAGGCGCCGTCGGCGCCCGATCCCGGGAGCGTCCTCAGGCCAGCACGTCCTTGACGACCTTGCCATAGACCACGGTCGGACGCTCTGCCCGGCCGCCGCGCAGGAACACGGTTTTCAGGTGGTCGAGTCCGAGAAGCTGCAACACGGTGGCGTGGATGTCGTATGTGTCGACAGGGTTCTCGACGGTCCTGAGGCCAATTTCGTCTGTCGCCCCATAGGTCAACCCGCGCTTCAGACCGCCGCCCGCCAGCCACTGGGTGTAGCCCCACGGATTGTGGTCGCGTCCGTCGCCGCTCTGCCCAAAGGAGGTGCGGCCAAACTCGGATGTCCAAACCACCAGAGTGTCGTCGAGCAGTCCGCGCGAGGCGAGGTCGGCGAGAAGGCCGGCGATCGGCTTGTCCACCGCCCGGGCGTTGGCGCCGTGGTTCTCTTCGAGCTTGCGATGCGCATCCCAGTTCTTGTTGTCATCGGTGATAGCGTCGACCGGACCGGAGACGACCTGCACGAAACGCACGCCACGTTCGACAAGACGGCGCGCGCGCAGAAGCGTCGTGCCGTAGTCTTTCGTGGCTTCGGCGTCGAGGCCGTAAAGAGCCTTGGTCGCCGCCGTCTCTTTGGAGAGATCGACGGCTTCCGGCGCCGAAGCCTCCATGCGATAGGCGAGTTCGTAGGACCGCGTGCGGGCTTGCAACTCGGTGTCGCTCGGACGGTCGCCCGACTTGTGTTCGTTGATCCGCTGCAGCAGATCCAGATTCTCGCGCTGCTGCGCAGCCTCGATCAGCGCCGGCTTGTCAAGATTGAGGATCGGCGATGCGCCCGGACGGAAGGCCGTGCCCTGATAGACGGCGGGCAGGAAACCCGACGACCAGTTCACCGAGCCGCCGCGTGGCTCTCTCTTGCCGCTGTAGAGCACGACATAAGGCGGCAGATCCGGGTTGGCGGAACCGAGCGCATAAGTCACCCAGGCGCCGAGCGACGGGCGGCCAGGAGTCACGTCGCCCGTGTTGAGCTTGAGGATCGAGATGTCGTGAGTCGCGCCGACGGTCACGCTCGACTTGATGAAAGTGATCTTGTCGGCGTGCTCTCCGAGATTGGGGAGAAGATCCGAGAACCACGCGCCGCTCTCGCCATATTGCTTCCAGGTGCGATTGGAGGCGAACAGCTTGCCGGCGCCGCCCGAGGTCGTTACCGCCAGTCCCTTGAGAAAGGACTCCGGCACATTCCGCCCCGCGAGGCGCTGGAGCTCCGGCTTGTAGTCGAAAAGATCGAGTGTCGACGGCGCGCCATCCATATGCAGCCAGATGACCGATTTCACCTTCGGGGCAAAATGCGGATCCTTCTTTGCGAGGGGATCGAGATAGGCCGGCGCCGCCTGAGCGAGCGGAACCGAAAACAGGCCGCCTCCGGGCATGAGTCCGTTCAAAGTGAGCCCGGCGGCGCCATAGCCGGCGTTGAACAACCAGTCACGACGGGTGTTGTCTGTCATGTTGAATCTCCAGCTTTTTGGGGGGATCAGAAGCGGTAGATGAACTCGTTGGAGTTCGCGACGGTGTGAACGAGATCGACAAAGGCGGATTCGCGGATCGGATCTTCGATCTTCAGATCCTTGCCGATCGGTTCGGCCACCGTGAACTTCCCGTCGCGCACCTTACCTGCGATCGTCTTCCTGTGTTCGTCGAGGAAGGCTTGCAGCGTTTCCTTTTCGAATGCGTCAGGAGCGCGCGAGAAGAGAATCTGGTAGAGGCGCTCGAGCCGCGCAGCGTCGTCGCCGCCGCTTTCGCGGATCACGCGCCCCGCCAGGGTCTGCGACCACTGGAACACGAGATCGTTGTTTACCAGCGTCAGCGCCTGCAAGGGCGTCGTCGTCACGTCGCGCTTGCTGTGCGCCTGCTGAGTGTTGGCGAGATCGAACGTTTCGAGGAGCGGATAGGGAACGCTTCGCCGCGTGAAGATGTAGAGGCTGCGGCGGTTGATCTGATGCGGATCGTCCGTTCTCTCCCAGGCCGGGCCGACATCGAGATTGACCGGCAGCGGCGGAAACACTGCGGGGCCGCCGATTTCGGTTTCGAGCTTTCCGGCGGCGGCCAGATAGGAATCACGGATCTGTTCGGCGTCGAGACGCTTGCGCGGAAACACGGCGAGGAGCTTGTTGTCCGGATCGGCGGCCGCGACATCTTCCCGATAGGTCGAAGCCTGACGATAGGCGCCGGACAAAAGGATCTGCCGGTGCAGCTTCTTGATGCTCCAGCCGTCCTTGACGAAACTGTCGGCGAGATAATCGAGCAATTCCGGATTTGTGGGCTTGTCGCCGGCCTTGCCGAAGTCGCTGACCGTGCCGACGATGCCCTTGCCGAAATATTCGTTCCAGACGCGATTGACGAATACGCGCGCGGTCAGCGGATTTTGCGGACTCGCCAGCCAGTTCGCCAGCGCCGTGCGGCGCCCCGAGGTTGTCGCGCCAGGATTGATGACCGGCGCCTCGGCGCTGATGGCTTCCGGGAAAGCCGGCTGCACTTCATCGAGCGGCCGCTCATGGTTGCCGCCGAAATAGACATGAGTGGGCGGCGCATCAGGATGGCCGAGTTCCGTTGCGGCGGTGAATGTGTCGGCGCCGCGAGTCGGCTTCAGCTTCTCGTATTTCTTCAGCTCGTCGGTCAGCTTCTGATATTCTTGCCACTTGGCGACGATTTCCGGTGTGCGGTCGGGGCTCTTCGCGTCATTGGCGATGTCGCGGATGTAGTTGGACAGGGCGACCTGGTCGGCGACCACGTCCGCGCGGTAGTTCACCCAGCGATCGAGCGCGTTCCATTCGTTCTTCGCCTTGAAGATCGAGGCGCGGGCGTCGGGATTGTAGCGTTCCTTGTAATATTGGCTCGCCTTGTCGCGGATCGATTCGATGATTTCCTTCTGCCGGTCGAGCACGGCTTTTGCCGCGGTCTCGTAGACCGCCAGCGCCTTGAGATATTCGGCTTCCTGAGCGCCCTTTTCGGCGGGGATTTTTTCATCGAATGCGGTGTTGGCGAAAAACGCCTGTAGCGAGAAATAGTCCTTCTGGGTGATCTTGTCGGACTTGTGATTGTGGCAGCGTGCGCAGCCGATCGTGGTTCCGAGAATCGCCGTTCCGATCGTGTCGACGATGTCGGTCGTGATCTGATATTTGCGGCCGATCAGATCTCGGGCGTTGGGATTGTCGGTATAACTGGCCATGAAGCCGGTCGCGACAAGGACTTTTTGATCGCCAGGAGCGATCTCGTCGCCGGCGATCTGCTCCTGGATGAATCTGGAGTAGGGCTTGTCCTCGTTGAAGGCGCCGACGACCCAGTCGCGGTAGCGAAAGAAATTGGGCCGGGTCACGTCGTTCTGGAATCCGGCGCTGTCGGCATAGCGGGCGAGATCGAGCCAGCGGCGCGCCTGACGTTCGCCGTATTTCGGCGACGCGAGGAGACGGTCCACCAATTTTTCGTACGCGTCCGGAGACGCGTCCGCCACGAAGGCGGCAACATCCTGTGGGTCCGGGATGACTCCCCAGACATCCAGCGTGGCGCGCCGGATGAAAGTCGCGCGATCGGCGTCGGCAGATGGCGCGAGCTTCGCATTCTCGATCCGGGCGAGCACATAGGCGTCGAGAGGCGTTCGCACCCACGTCTTGTTCGAGACATCGGGCGCCGAAACGCTCCTCACCGGCTGCCAGGCCCAATGCTGCCGGCCGGATGCGGCGGAAGCCGCAGGAGCGGGCGCCGATTTTGCGGCGGATTCGGGGGGAGCGCCGTCGGCGGCGCGCGCAAGCGCCACTCCGGATACGCTCGCCATGAAGATCAAAGGCAGGACTTTCAACCGGGTTTTCATAGGGTTCGCTCCTGAATCCTCAACGTTCTGCGCAGATGCGAAATAGCGCGCTATTCGCCTCGTCCGGCGGGGAAGGGGCCGGGACACCGTCTGCGGGTCACGCAATATAATCATATCTTCACACTAGATAAATAGAAAAATACAGAACGACGAATTTTTCCCAATCAGCCCGTGCGCCAGGCGCTCCTCGGGCAGGGCCGAGTCCCCAGAAGCCAATAATATTGGCTACATTACATGTAGTTATGCAACTACACCGTCTCTCCATGCGGCATCGGAGGGGGCCGTCGGCGACATGTCAGCGCGCAGCGCTTGACTCTATAATCATATCGTTTAAGTATGATTGTGCAAAATGAACCTCGAAATCGGGGTAGCTGGGGGCGTCATGAAATACGATAGGAAGCGCGTGCGCTGTGCGCTGGGCGGGGTCACGCTCGCAGCCACGGCTGTGGTAGTGAGCGTCGGCGGAAACAGCGGCGTTGTCCTTGCGCAAGAGGCGGGCGCTTCACCAGCCCAGGGGGCCGCCAGCGAGACGCCCGCGAGCGCGACGGTTGCCGAAATTCACGTCAACGGAAACGGAGCGCGTAGCACGGGGCAGAAAAATCTCGACAACATCCTGCTGCGAACGCCGCGCGCGGGAGCAGCGGTCACCTCGGAGGTTGCCGAGCAGCAGCAGGTCGACACCGTCACCGACATTTCACGACGTGTTCCCAATTACCGACCCAACATCGCGCAGCCGCGACAGTCGCGCATGGCGATTCGCGGCGTCGGCATCGCCGCCCAGTCGGCTGGCACCGGCTCACCCTCTGACACCGGTTACATCGTCGACGACGTTTACTGGAGCTTCGCGGGATTCCAATGGGGGGACTTCGTCGACTTCAGTTCTATCGAGCTGCTGCTCGGTCCGACAGGAACCGCAGGCGCGAAGAACACCAATGTCGGCTCGATCATCGTGCATACGCAGCTTCCCTCATTCGTGCCGTCGACGACGCTGCGCTCGACCTTCGGCAACTACAATCACTTCAAGCAGACGATCAACACGACCGGAACGCTCGTTCCCGACAAATGGGCCTATCGCTTTTCCGGCTATCTCGATCGGGGCGACGGGTGGATCAAGGACGCGACGACCGGCTCGACCTATCTCGACATAAATCGATTCGGCCTGCATGCGCAGTTGCTCGGCGTGGGCGACGACTGGAGCGACCGGATCAGCTTCACCTACAATGCGTCGAACGAACACAACGACTATCTGACCGGCACCGTGGGCGACACGAGCATCATCTACGCCAACGGCACGCTGGCCAAGACGACGTTTTTCCAGAACATGTGGACCAAGCTCCACAAGCTTCCTTACACGATCGATCCCAACACGCCCGACATTTCGCGCAACGGGCGTGATCCGACTCACGTCTTCACGCTGTCGAACCAGTTCGCCTATCAGCTCGGCGACAATACGTTGAAGTCGATTTCGGCAATCGGCTACGGATCGTTCCGCAACAATGGGTTCAGCGACAATCAGCTGTTGCAGCTGGGCTTCAGCTCTGGCGGCATGGACACCTACGCCCTGCAGACATCGCAGGAGTTCAGACTCTCTTCCCCGACGGACCAGAAACTCGAGTGGACGACAGGACTGTTCACCTATTTCGAAGCGCTCGAAGATCGTATGCATCATTACGAATTCGGGGTCGACTCCGCGGCGTGGTTAGGCAATCCGGCGGCATTGCTCGGCCTCACATCGTGGTGGCTCAACAAGGCCCGCGACTTTCAGGCTGCAATCTACGGGCAGGCGACCTATCACTTCGATGAACAGGCATCGCTCACTTTCGGGCTGCGCGACAGCTACGATATCCGCTACGGCTCGAACAAATTCCGTCCGAGTTACATTTACGGCGTGCCCTACTCGGTGTTCCAGCAAGATGCCGCGCTGGTCGCCGCCGGCGGTTATGGCTGGTCGGACACTGGCGGCGCAGTCAATTACCACAATGGCGTGATCGGCACGTTCAATCCAAAATACCAGGTCAACGAAAACATTCTCGTCTACGGCCTGATCGGCCGCGGCGACAAACAGCCGGCGGTCAACACCCAGAATACGCCCGTTTACATCAGCGGCATTCCGCAAGGCTTCAAGGCGCCCTTCAACAAGGCGGAGACATCCTGGGATTACGAAATCGGCGCCAAAACCAACTGGTTCGATGGAAAGCTGATTTCGAATGTGAATTTTTACTGGAACGATCTCTACAACTTCCAGATCGGCCAGAGCAAGACGTTCACGTCTCCGAGCGGAGTCAGCGCCACCACGGCGGCGCTCGGCAATGCGCCGCATGTGCGGCTGCGCGGCGTCGAACTCGTGGAGCAATGGAAGCCCACCGAAGAACTGACCTTCAATCTCTCGGGCGCCTATACGGAAGCGCGCTACATCGACTACCAGGACGCCCCGACTCCGACCGATTGGACGTTCGCGGGCGGCCCAACAACGATGTCGCTGAGCAACACGCGCATCACCGGCTTGCCGTGGTGGCAGATCAACGGCGGCGTCAATTACGAGAGGCATCTGGGCAACGTGCTGGCGGATCTCGGCGCCTGGGCGGATCGACCGGTGTCGGGCTTTGCCTATGGCAACGCCGCGTATTTCACCAAGTCGCAATACACACATCCCCGCTCGGTGCAGCAATACTGGCAACCGGACTATGTGATGTTCGACGCCGGCGTCGGGCTGAAGACAGATGACAAAAAGTTCAGCGTGACGTTGTGGGCGAAGAATCTGTTCGACAATCGTCCGTGGTCCTCATGGGCGCCCGGGACCTCGTCTGCCCCCACCACCGTCGGAATTTCGACGCAGGGACCGCGGACGTTCGGCATCACCTCGTCCGTCACGTTCTGATATTTAGCGGTTTTCGTCTCGAAGGCGATCTCGGCCATTCCCCGCAACGACTGGAGGTTCGCGAAGAGTGATCTGGCATACCATTCAATCCCTGTCGAACTCACGCCCGCCTCGCGCGGGCGTCTTTTTTCGCCGCCGCCAGGGCGCGTATAGCCTATTCATGTGGTCCGCATTATGCGCTGCCTGCGCATGGGGAGGGGGAAGAGCATGAGAAAGATACGTCTCTTCAATCCAATGAAAATACGCGATAAGCGCTCGACCTTTGGCGATCGCGCCCAAGTGTAGATAATTTCATTAACCGTAGTAGGGGAATATGTTATTGTGGGCAATCTCGCCAGCGTGCTTCAAAGGGGGTCGTATGAACACGTGTCTGCGTATCGCAGCCATGCTCCTTGTCGGGGTTCTCCCCACTTCGGCGGCGGAGCCGCAGGTGGCTGCGGCCGACTTTCTTTACGTCCCGCCCGAGAACGTCCGGTTCAAGAGCCCCCTCGGCGTCGGGCCAGATCAGGCCGTGTTGTTCGGCGATCCAACGAAGCCGGGTCTTTACGTGATTCGCGTGCGCTTTCCGCCGGGCGCCCATTCGAACCCGCATTTTCATTCGAAGGATCGGCACGCCGTCGTGCTGAAAGGCGTCTGGTGGAACGGGACCGGTCCGGATCTCGATTTTTCGAAGGCTGCACCGATGAAAGCGGGCACGTATGTGAAGCATCCCGCTGGCGGCGCGCATTGGGACGGCGCCGGACCGGACGAAGAAGCCATCGTCCAGATCACCGGCGAAGGCCCGGTGGAAACGACCCCCATCGGGGAGGGGCCTTCCAGAGGCTACTGGCCAAAGCCCAACTGATTCACCGTAGCCGCCACGCATGATCGACGCCCGCTTTCGCAACCCTCACTCCGGACACAGCCGATGAAACGCATCGCGACAGTTGCGCTGCTTGCGCTCGTTGTTTCGCCCGCCCGTTCTGAAAAACTCACGGGGGCCTCCGCCTTCGGCGACTGGCGGTCCGACGCGCCGGGGACGACGCGAAAGATCGCCGCGCAGGATTTGCCGGCGCCCTTCGCGACGCCGTCCCGCGCCGAGCGCTCGCAAACCGTTCCGCGTCCGGAGGGGGCGAAGCTCGCGACTCTTCCGGGATTCTCGGTGGACGTTTTCGCCGAAGGACTCGATGGGCCGCGCGTGATTCGCTTTGCCCCGAACGGCGACATGTTCGTCACCGAAAGTTTCGGCGGCTTCCTCCGCGTCTTCCGCAATGCGCCCGGCGCGGTGAAGGCAACGCAGGGCGAGGTTTTCGCGGCGAGCCTCGATCGGCCTTACGGGATCGCCTTTTATCCGCCGGGGCCGGAGCCCCGATGGGTCTATGTCGGGACGCCGTCCAAAGTCCTGCGCTATCCCTATCGCAATGGCGACCTCCACGCGTCCGGGCCGGCGGAGGTGGTTGCCGATGTGCCCGGCGATGGCGGGCACTGGACACGCGATCTGGTCTTTTCTCCGGACGGCAAGACTCTTTACGTTGCCGTCGGCTCGAAATCGAACGTGGCGGACGGCCTCCCGCAGCCGTCGCTCGACGAGCGCACGGCGCTCGAGAAGGCGAAGGGAGTCGGCGCGTCGGCGGGACAGGAATCCGAACGCGCCGATGTGCTCGCCATGAACCCTGATGGCTCCGACCGCAGGGTGTTCGCCACGGGGCTGCGCAATTGTTCCGGACTGACGATCCGGCCGGGAACCGACGATGTGTGGTGCGTCGTCAATGAGCGGGATCTCCTCGGCGACGATCTCCCGACCGAATATGCGACGCATGTGAAGCCGGGGGCCTTTTACGGCTGGCCGTGGCGCTACATCGGCGACCACGAAGATCCGCGTCATGCCGGGACGCGCGCCGACCTCGCCGGAAAGGTCACGACGCCCGACGTGCTGATCCAGCCGCATTCGGCGCCACTCGGCATCGGTTTTTATTCCGGCGGCCAATTCCCTGCCGAATACCGTGGCGACGCCTTCGTCGCCCTGCATGGCTCGTGGAACCGCGCCAAGCGCACCGGCTACAAGATCATCCGTCTGAAATTCGAGAATGGCGCGCCGACGGGCGAATACGAGGACTTCGTCACCGGCTTTGTCGTCGATGATGCGCGGGTCTGGGGGCGTCCTGTCGATGCGGTCGCGGCGCCGGACGGCGCGCTGCTGTTCAGCGACGACGCAGGCGGAAAAATCTGGCGGGTGAGTTACCGAAAATCCTGAGGCTCCGCTTGTGAGACTTCACGCAAGTTTTTCCGAAAAAATGAAAAGAGCCCGGCCCCGTCGAAAGGTGGGGCGCGACGGCAAAGGATTACGTCAGTCCGCTCGTCGTGAATTTCCAGCTGAGGCCCGATCCGCTCGCCCATTGAAGACGCGTGGAAACGACGCGACGGTCACTCTACGCAAGGAAGACAACTGCAATGACCATAAATGTCGGATTCAGATCCATCCAGAGCGGAGCTGTCGTAAACGGCGGCAACGACATCGTCCTTCATGCAAAAGCCGACGATGGCGAAGCGAATTTGCTTCTGCCGGCCGAGGAAGCATCCGGGCTCGCTATATTGTTGCTGCAACTTCAGCAACTCTCGCGACAGGCGCGCGCGAAGGACGCGCGGTTCGAGGCCGCCGTCCTCGAGGGCGTGTCGATAGGGGCGGCGCCCGACCCGTTGCCGGATCGCGACATCCTCCAGATAGAGATCGCCTCTGACGCCGTCGCCGAAGGAGCAAAGGCTCCGGTGCTTCGTCTGTCGTTGCCGAAGGGCTCGCTGAAAACCTTTGCGCAGACGATCCTTCGATCGGCGGACGCCGCCGGGTGACAGGTGGTTTTTTCGAAAGCTTCGAGGCAACGGATTTCAGGTGACGAGGCCATGTCGGATCGAACCAGCAAGGATATCGTGCGATCGTACTATGAGCAGTTGTCGCAGGCGCAAGATACGACGAGATTCCCCAATTCATCGGACCAGACTATCTCGACCACACCGCCCCGCCCGATGCGCCGCGCGGCCCTGCCGCGGTCGAGGCGCATCTGCGGGGGATCAGGACCACGTTTCCCGACTTCATCCTGCAAATCCACGGTCGATCTCGGCGACGGAAAGCTGCACTCGCTTTTCGTGGACCCGGTTTTCCAGGGAGCTGGATTCGGGACCGAGCTTGTCGAGAGGCTGGAGGCTCATGCGATCATGGCCGGGTTGCGCGAGCTTCATCTGTCGGCATCCATAGCGGCGCGAAGGTTCTACGAATCGCGGGGCTACAGGTTTTTCGCCGTGGAACATCGCCAGAACGGCATGACATGACCGATGCACAGACAGCTCTCATCCTTCTGAAGACCGTTTCCGCGACCGGGGCGAGCCGGACAGAAAGTCGACTTTCTCTCCCTTGACCGAGCCCCGATCGTATGGACTTGAAACGAAGACGCTCACATCCTTTTCCTCTGCCTGCTGCCGAACGCGGCGAATCGGTTTATCTTCCAGAAGGATAAATCCGTTCTGGCGCGGCGAGGGACATGACATGGCCCGCCACATGCCCGACACGCACGCGCCAGTCGGTTCCCCGACGTGGCGCAAACAGGCGCGAGGCGCGAGACTTCAGCGTCGAACTCGAAACAAGGGTCGCCGGAATCGCCATGCTTGTTCAAAAACTCAGACTCCAACGCGGCTGGTCGCAAGAGCAGCTCGCGACCGTCAGCGGTCTCAGCGTCCGGACCATCCAGCGCATCGAGCGTGGACACTCCGCGAGTCTGGAAAGCATGAAGGCTCTCGCCTCCGTTTTCGAGGTCGATCTCTCTGAACTCAAGGAGGTCGAAATGCCCGTTCCCGCCGCCAACTCCGCCGAAGCCGCCGAGGCCCTGGCCTTCGCCCATGTGCGCAAGGTCAAGCGTTTCTATATTCATGCCGTGCAATACGCAGTCGTCATCAGCGTTCTCGTCTGTGTCAATCTGTATGCGAGCCCCCGACATATCTGGGCCATCTGGCCGGCGCTCGGCTGGGGCGCCGGCCTTCTGCTGCACGGGCTCTCCACCTTCGACAAGCTCCCGTTTCTCGACGCAGAATGGGAAAGGCGTGCGGCGGAACGATATCTGGGGCGGAAATTGTAACGGCGCGACACTGGCCGCTCCCGTGTCATTCGCTGCCCTCCGTTGACGATGAAGGGCGCCGCGCGGATGGCATGAACGAAAACCGCACGAGATCGTCGCGAAGTTGCCAGCCGACAGCGCGCCAGAATTTCGATCCGGCGGCGTTGTCGGCAAAGACGTCGATGTGGATTTTCTCGATCCCTTCGGCGACGATGGCGGCAATCGCGCGCGCGACGAGTTCGCGCGCGACGCCGCGACGCCGATAGCGCGGCGCGACCGACAGATGGTAAAGGTATCCGCGCCGACCGTCATGGCCGCCGAGAATGCAGCCGGCGAGCGATGCCTCCGTCTCCGCGACGAAGCTCATACCGGGATTGCGCGCAAGGAAGGAGGCGACGCCGTCGCGACTGTCGGACGCGCTGGCGCCGACTCCTTCCTGCCGCAACAGAAGATCGGCAAGCGGTCCGTGATCGTCGATCGTCAGGAGACGAAATCGAAACGCTGAAACAGTCATGTGTCCGCCTGCGAAGGCGGCGATCCTCGATCGAACGCGCCGGGATCATACTGCATCGCGCCGACGAGATTTCCCTCCGTATCCTCGAACCAGAACAGCTCGCCAACGCCCTCGATGCGGAACGGCGGCGCGACGATCCTTCTGCCGCTCGCCTCGACTGCGGCGATGGCGGCCCTGATGTCCTCGACGCCAATGGTGGACTCGTAGCCGCTCGCGCGGACGCCGGGGACGAGTTCGCGACGCTGCTGCAATGCGCCGACAATGCCATCGCCGGCATTTCTGACCTGATAGAAGTTCGGCGGCCCCCACGGATCGAATCGCCATCCGAAGACCTGTTCGTAAAAGCGCCGCGCGCGGGACACACCGTCGGCATTGATAGCGAAATGGCGAAAGGCAGCGGCCATGGGAACCTCCCGAACAAGACAAGAGAACGCAGCCTGCATTGAACCTCGACCTAGCTATTCCCTAGCACAGTTATATGATTTATGCTGCGAGAATCGCCGCCTGCGGCGCCCGCGCGCAATCAGGGGGATCTCGATGAAAATTGCTCTTGTCGCCGCCGCATTCACGCTGCACGCCGCGCCGGCCTTCGCCAATTACGGCTATTGCTTCACCAACGGACTGATGGGCGGCATGAAGGTCTTCATTCACGACGCCGTGCACGAGGCCGATTTCCAGGACGGCGCGACGGTCAACGCCTATCGGGTGGAACTGGAACAGTCGCACAGATTTCGTTTCGGATCGCTCACCTGTCCCGGTTTCGAGTCCGAGGCGGAAGCGGCGGACCATCTGGCCCTGATCCGCACCACATATCTGCGGCAAGGTTTTGTCGAGTTCAAATATCCGGTGCGATAAACTGTATTCAGCGACCCGTGACATATGGCTTGAAGCCGTTGCGATTGGGCATGACGACTTTCGGAAGCGTCGCCGCGTCGAGCCTGTCGGACTCCCCGACAATGCCGTTCAGGTAAAGAACATAGGCCGTCGCCGCGAATGCCTCGTCGTCGGTCAGGGACTTCGGCGCCGTGTAGGGCATGGCCCGACGCACATAGTCGAACAGGGTCGTGGCGTAGGGCCAGTAGCTGCCGACCGTCTTGACGGGCGTTTGCCCGGACGCCAGCGAGCCGACGCCGCCAGCGAGCCTGTCGTTGGGGCTGCCCACGCCTTTCTCCCCGTGACAGGCCTGGCACTTCGCCTCGTAGATCGCCTTCCCGTCTCTTGCTGTGGCCCCGCCCGGCGGCAGACCGACGCCTGCCGGATCGACGCTGATATCGTAGGGCGCGAGCTCGGAAGGTGTGATCGCCTTGCCGAGCCGGGGGCTGTCCGCGACAGCCGATGCGGCGGCGATCGACGACAGTGCGGCGGCGAGGATGAGGCTACGCATAGACATTTGCAGTCTCGCCTTTTTCATCGATGCGCCAGCTCGAAATCGCATTGAAGTGGTAGATCCCGCGCGGGCTACGCCGCTCCAGCAGGGCCGCACGCGTCGGCTGCACCGCGCCGGTTTCGTCGGTGGCGCGGCTTTGCAGGATCGCCGGCCCGCCGCTCCATTTCCAGGCGAGGCGAAAGCGCGTCAACGCCTTCGACAGAACGGGCCCCTGCAATTGCGCCTCGGCCCAGCTCTTGCCGCCATCCGCGGAGATCTCGACCTTCGAGATGCGACCGAGACCCGACCAGGCGAGTCCGGAAATTTCCCAATAGCCGGGCTCAGTGAGCGCAAGGCCAGGGGAGGGGCGGGTGATGACCGACTTGACCTCCATGGGGAACACGAATTGCTGTGCGATTCCGTCGGCGCCCAGAAGCGTGTATTTCGAGGTTTCGTCTTTGGTCATGGCGGGCGACGCCATCGCCTTCAGCCGCCGCAGCCACTTCACCTGCATGTTGCCTTCATATCCGGGCAGCAACAGCCGCATGGGGTAGCCATTGGACGGACGAATCCGTTCGCCGTTCTGGTAAAGCGCGATCAGTGCGTCATCGAGCGCCTTTTCGATCGGAATGCTACGGCACATGCCGGCGGCGTCGGCGCCTTCCGCGAGCAGCCATCTGGCGGCGGGATCGAGCCCGGCTTCGTCCAGCAAGGTTGCGAGACGAACGCCCGTCCACTCCGCGCCTGAGACGAGTCCGTGCAGCGCCTGGGCATTTCCCTTCGCGGGCTCCGGAGCGTTGAGCGCCGCGCTGTTGCCGCCGCATTCGATGAAGGCAAAACGCGACTCCATCGGGTAGCGCGACAGGGCGTCGAGATCGAAGACCAGCGGCCGCGCGACGAGGCCGTGCAGAACGAGACGATGGCGCGCCGGGTCGATGTCCGGCACGCCACTGTGGCTGCGTTCGAAATGCAGCCCGTTGGGCGTCACCGCGCCGTGCAGAAGGTGCAACGGCGTGCGCGCCGCGCCGGCTCCGGTCGTTCCGGGCGCGCTGGCGAAACTGCGCGCGGTCTTCTCCTCGAAATGCGAGGGCTGGCCATAGGCCGAAAAGGGCGCGCCCGGCGTCGTCATCCAGGGTTCGATGGCCAGAGCATCCGCCCGCGCTGCGGCGCCCGGGAGGGAGACGCCGGCGACAGCGCCGAGCAGCAGCGCTCTGCGATCGACGAGGCCGTTGCCGGCCACTATCGTCACATCCGGAGATGACGCCTTTTTGCGGCGATTTTCATGATTCGTCATGCTTGTTTGCTCCCGGCTACGGCTCGAAGAGTGCAATAAGGCTCAGTCGAGAGTGACCAGGACCAGTGAAGACAGCGAGTCGACGGCGACCCGGACGAATTCGAAATAAGCGAAACCCGAGAGCGCGACGGCGCAGGCCGGCGCGAACAGCCTCGCGGCTTGACGGGCAGCGTCAAAATGGGGCTCGTCTCTCGCGCGCGCCGCCACGAGATGGATCCGACGGACCGTGGAATAACGCAACATTGCTCCGGTTTTCATCGCGGCTGTCCTGCCCTGCCAATTTCATACTAAAATAATATGATTATAGGGGGCGAGTCAAGAATCGAACGGTCGAACGCCTCGATATTTCATTTGACCCTGGCCCCGAGCAGCACGCAGAAATGGCCATCCGATCTCGCCTCGCCCCGCGGTCGGCAGGTTGACGGCGCAAGGATTATCCTATTAAAATACTGTAGAGTTGCGAGGACTGGGACGCGCGGCTGGATTTTTGGGCGCCGCTGCTGAAAGTATTTCGAGCGGAGCAAGCAAGTGGCGTCGTTTCATGACCATCCGAAGTGTTTCGCACGCCGACCTGCGAGCAGTCCCCATGACAGGCCAGAAACCCTTTTCGGACTCGCGACGGCGCGCGCCTTACTCGGGCACGCACTGCTCCCCACCGCTCTTGCCAACATTCGCGCGGTGATCGTCGGGGCCTCGGTTTTCTTCGGTGTTCCACCCGCCGGAGCGCAGGAGGTTTCCGCCTTTCGCATCACCCCGGTCAATACGGCGAATGTCTTCTACTTCCATTCCCACGCCGTGAATTGTCAGGGGCTGGACAGCGGGCGCCTGGCCAAGGCTGCGACGGTTGTCGTGCCGGAGCGGCCAGTTCACGGAACGATATCGGTTCGCGAAGGCATTGCCCCCGTTGCGCACTGCCAGGGACGGCCGGGCTATGCGACGATCGTGAACTACACGCCCGAAAGCGGCTATTCCGGACTCGATATGTTCAAGCTTCGCGTGCTCTACGATCTCAAGATGAGAATCGTGTCCCGAACCATCAATGTGCGTGTTCAGGTTGGCGGCCACGGAACCTGACAGCGAGGGTCGACCGGGCAAGAGAACTCCGCGCCCTCGCTCACACGAGATAGTAGGCAGCCTCCTTCGCGCCTTGCGCTTCGGTCGGCGCGGAGGCGAGCGCAAAGGCGTGTCGCACCGCCCCGAGCGTCGCCGAATAGTCCCGTTCCTCTTCCGGGAAGATCAACTCGTTCCCAAGACGCGCTGTGATGCCGACGCGGGAGAGCGCGGCGTATAGATCTGGCCGCACGCCGGCGAGCAGAATCGTCAGCCCGTCACGTTGCGTTTCCCTGAGAAAGACATCGAAAGTCTCCAGCGCGACCGCATCCGGATTGCGCACGCGCTTCAGTCGCAGCACGATGAAGCGGGCGCCGCTACGCCTTGCCTCTTCTGCAGCGCCGTTCAGATATTTCTCGAGATCGGGCGCGGCGCCGAAAAAGAACTCTCCCTCGAGGTCGAAAATGAGAACGTCGCGCGCCCTCGGATCATCTGCGTTGCGCGCCCTGACGACCTGCTCGGGCGCGACGATCAGTTCCCGGACATGAAATTGCGAGGCGCGCAGCAGATACCAGATAATCGATACGACCGATCCGATCAGAATCGCGAACTCGACCTCGATGAACACGGCTGCGAGAGCCGTCGTCACCAGCATGACGGCATCGGCGCGCGACGCCGTCGCGGTATAGCGAATGCGTTCGATGTCGACGAGTCGCGCCGCAGCGACGATGAGCAGTCCGGCAAGAACCGCTTTGGGAATATAGGCGGCGAGAGGCCCCAGAAGGAGCACGGCCGCCGCGACGAGAGCCCCCGCGAAAACCCCGGAAAAACGGGAGACGGCGCCCGCGTGATAATTGATGGCCGTTCGCGACAGGGAGCCCGCGCCGGGCATGCAGCGAAAGAACCCGCCGACAAGATTTCCGAGCCCTTCGGCCAGGCATTGACGATTGTAGTCCAGCTGCTGTCGCGAGCGGTGAGCGATGGCCTTGGCGATGGCGAGCGCCTCGAGCAATCCCAGAATGCCGATGGACAGCGCCGACGACGACAGATCGATCAGCCACTCGAATTTGATCGACGGGACATGAACGCCCGGCAAGGCCGCAGGGATGGCTTCGATCAGCGGCACGGCGGGCTTTGCGCCCGGCGCCGCCACGGACCAGCCTGCAGCATAGGCGGCGCCGGACAGGAGGATGACCGCAAGCAGCATCTCGATCTGTGGAAGCCCCAGGCGGCGCACCAGTTTGCGGCCGTAAACCGCGAACAGGATCGCACCGATGCTGATGACGATCGCCTTGTAATTGAAAGATCCGGCCTGCGTCAGCGTCAGATACAGGCGATAGAGCACATGCTGATGTCCTGTGCCTTGCGCCTTCACGCCGAGCGCATTGGCGATCTGCCCGATGATGGTCAGGAACGCCGCCCCCGAGATGAAGCCCGTCACCACTGATTCGGAAATATAACGGGTCACATCCCCGAGCCTTGTGACGGCGATGACGACCTGAACGACGCCGACCATGAATGTCAGAAGAAACATCGCCTCATAGGCGTCGAGCTTCGCATCGGGGTCGATGAAGGCGAGCGCGCTGAAAGTGACGAGCGACACCGCGCCCGTCGGGCCATTCACGAGATGCTTCGATGATCCAAAAATTCCGGCAATGGCCGTGAAGACGACAGCCGTGTAAAGGCCGAAGCGTGGATCGACGCCCGCAATCAGCGCATAGGCCATGCTTTGCGGAAGGGAAATCGCCGCGACTGTCGCGCCAGCGACGAGGTCCCGCCGCAGGTTGTCGAAATCATGTTTGTTCGCCCACTTCCAGGCGGGCCGGGGCGGCGTGAGCGCAGCGTCGGTCAAGTGCGTTCTCCTGAAATGGCAGGCGGGCTTCCGTCAATCGCCGCGCGGTTTGGGGACGTAGAGCGTGTCGACGACGCCGTTTTCGGCAAAGAATTTCTGATGCGCATCGGCCCAGCTGCGCGCGATCGCCGTGATCGGGAACAGATCCATTGCCGGCAACCGCGCGGCGTGCCTCGCGAGAATTTTTGTGTCGTAAGGGCGATAACCCTCCCTGGCGATCACCTCCTGAGCCTCCTCCGTGAACAGGAAGCGCAGATATGTCTGCGCGAGTGCAGAACTGCCGTGCTTTTCGACATTGGCGTCGACCACGGCCACGGAGGGTTCGGCGAGAATGCTGATGGAGGGATAGACGATCTGGAGGCCGCCTGCGGATTCGTCGACTTCCCGCAGAGCTTCGTTTTCCCACGCGAGATGCACGTCGCCTTTTTTCTCCACCGCGAACGCCACCGCGGCCGCGCGCGCCGCCGGCAGGAGAAAAGGCGCGTGTTCATAGAGAGCCTTCAGGAATTTGCTCGCCTCCGCATCGTCTCCGCCGCGCAGGACGACAGAGCCCCAGGCCGCAAGCGCCGACAGCTTGCCGTTGCCCGATGTTTTCGGATCGGGTGTGATGATTTCGACGCCGGGGCGCACGAGGTCCGGCCAATCGCGAATGTCGAGCGGATTGCCCTTGCGCACGACGAAGATAATCGTCGAAGAATAGGGCTGCGCGTCGTTGGGCAGGCGGCTTCGCCAATCCTTCCCGATCAGACCGCGTTTTTCCAGCCCCTCGATGTCCGATGGAAGCCCGAGAGTGACCACATCCGCATTCTGTTCGCCCGTCGCCACCTGCCGGGCCTGCCAGGAGGACCCTCCGTGCGATTGGCGGATGGCGACAGTCTCGCCGCTTTCCTTTGCGTATTTCGAGACGAACAGCGGATTGAGCCGCTGATAAAGCTCCCGCGTGGGATCATAGGACACATTGAGGATCTGATGCGCTGCGCGACCGCCGACATTCTTCGCCGCAATCAAAGCCGTTCCGGCCAGACAGGCGACGATGGCGGCCAGATTCAGCCAAGGTATTCGCATATTCTCACGACTCCGGAGCGCGGAACCCCGCTCTTCCGGAGACAATATATGGTCTAGCGAATTTATCAACTATGATTGCCTGCGCGCGCCCGTCGGCGACGATCGCCTTACGATACGCCTTTTCTGCGGACTGAACCGTTCGCCTTCGGAGTAAATTCAGCGGGTAAACGATCGCCTTGTCGGAGCGCGATGCCGAAGATTCAAATTACGGACGGTGATGCTCGGGATGCCGGACTCCTATATCATAGTACAATACTCGAATGATGAAGGCCGTTCATGCATTTTCTTCCACGCGGCGAAACATCGAAAAGAGCTATAACTTGTTAAAAATCAACACGACCGTGGCTGCGCATCAGCGAAAAAGTTGGATAACTGACAGTATTGGCAACCGAACTTTCGTCAATACGAAAACGCCCGAGTCCATGAAAATGTCGGCTCGGGCGCTCGCGCTTCCTGCGTCGCTTGTTACATCGTTGCGGCTTCGAGGTGGGTCAGCGCTTATTCGGCATGCTTCATCGCGACATCGGCATGCTTTTGGATGATCCTCGGCTGCCAGCGCAATGCGTGGGGGTGAGGGCAAAGGCGAAGCCGAGCGCCAGTAAAGCTGCGAAAATTCTGCGGTTCGTCGGATTACTCCCTTGTGTAGCGACGTCTCCGGTCACGTGCATAGAAAGAATAGACCGAAGCGGAAGCAGGTCTCGCAATTTTGTCAGATTTGATCGACTGAATATTCGTAAACGCTTTCGTCTCTCACAGTGCGCCGCAGCCGTAGACTTTACTTTTGGGCGGCAGATCCTTCGGGATCGCAATCCACTGACAGCCCGTGCTCGCCACATGGAGCAGACCATCGACGACTTGGCGAAGGTCCGCGGTGCGCTTCGCGCCGCCCTTCTTCGCCACAGGAATCGAGGGCTCGATCACCGCCCATTCTTCGTCGGTCAGATCACCTGGAGAGCGCAACGCGCTGCGGTCCTGTCGACCGCGGCTTTCGCCGCTCCACATCGCGACTTCCCGGGGATCAAATCGCCCGAGCGAATCGCAACCGATTCAAATGATTCAACCAATTCGTGGACAGACCCGGCGTCTTTACTTTTTCCTGAATGTAGACATAAATGTCCGGGAGCACGGTGCATCGATAGGAGGCTCGGAATGGCGTTTCTCAAATACCTACTTGCGACCGGTTTCGTGACCCTGGGGCTGATTTGCTGTGCAAATGCACAATCCGTCTCGCCTCTTGTTCAGCAATTCAATTTGCCATCGGGTAAGATTACTCCCTCGGGAAGCCTTGGTCAGTTTGCGACTTCGGGACGTGGCGGCCTCAACGTCGTATCGCCGAACGGGACCCCGGCGCATTTCTATCCAACGCCGTCCCGTGCGAAGGCGCTGCGCGCGATGAAGCCGGCTGGCGTTGCCGGCGCTATCGGAGCTGCCGGGCCGCTCGGCACGCCGCCGCTGACCTACCATACCGGCGGCCGCATCATGAGCCCCTATGTTCTGGTCTATCCGATTTACTGGTTTCCGCCGACGCTGCAAAATGGCGCCGCGGCCACCTATTCGTCCAAATACACCACGGTGACATATTTGCTGGCCGCCTGGCTCACGCAGGGACATGGCCTGAATGCTGTCGCCTCTCAATATTATGAGATTGTAAACAACGTAACAAATTATATTCCAAACTGGGGCTCTCTGGGCGAATACTATGTCGATACTTCGCCCTATCCGGCCAGCGCCTGCAATGGCGCGTATTCCGTCCCTGGCGTCGTAACGGCGGGCAATTGCATCACCGACGCCCAGATTACCGCCGAAATCCAGAGGGTCATGGCCATCAAAGGCTGGACCGGCGGTTACAACAAGATCTTCATGCTCTTTACGGCGAGGGGTGAGGGTTCCTGCTTCAACTCGACCACCACGTCGGATTGCTCCTACACTGCCTATTGTGGCTATCACTCGTATATGACGACCCCGACCAATCCGACAATGTACACCAACCAGCCGTACGCCACACAAGGCTACTGCACGAGCGGCACTACACCCAACGGAGATATCGAAGCGGATTCGGCGGCCAGCGTCGCGTCGCACGAGATCGAGGAGACCGTGACCGATCCCCTGCTTAATGCCTGGTACGATTCCAGTGGTTACGAGAACGGAGACGAATGCGCCTGGATTTACGGCACGAACCCGATCACGAATCCGGCCAACGGCGTCGCGGCCAACCAGTTCATGAACGGTTGGTATTTCGAACTCCAGCAGGAATGGAGTCAGAATTCGGGACCGACCGGCGCTTGCGTCGATGGGTCGCAATAACGCAAAGCGCTGACGGCGCGGACTCGCGCCGCCTTCCTCGCTGATTGTCTTTCTGACGATGAAAGAGATCCCCGCGCCTCTTTTCGAGGGGCGGGGGTCGAGTTCCAGCCAATATGAACGTCCCAGTGACATTGTGACCATAATCGGGCTATCGGGACGTGGCGCGATCGGCGGGCTCTTTCGTAAGAGCGGAAAAACGCGCGCGTCGCCGCGTTGAGCGATCCTCGACATTGCCGTGGCGACCTCGAAGGTCCAGTTCGAGTCGATCCGGGCGCTCTCGACAACGGCGCAATACTGTTCTGGACCGACGCCCCGCCCAGCCCCGGAAACTCGATGCGTGGCCGCGGGAGTCGGTCTTCTCGATACAGCCGATCGCGACGTCCGGTCTTTCCCGGCCCGAAGGCGGCAACGGACTTTGACGCCGCGCGGCGGCGAATCCACCGTCACGCGTCCGTCCTCCCGTTCATCTCACGCCAGCGCCTTTCCGGCCCGGGCCAGCGCCATCAGCGGAAAGTAATGCCGGTAGAGGCCGTAGCGCAGCATGAAGGCGCGGGAGAGTTCCGGGCCCTGATGCAGGCGTTTGGCCAATTGCGGGTCGGAGAGCCGGATGGTCTGGCCGACGCCGTAGCCGGGGAAGCCCGTGCCGGTGAAATGCCGTTCCACCCAGCTTCCATCCTGCTGCGTTTCCGCCAGCCAAAGGCAACCGCGCTCGATCGCGTCGCGGTCTTGCGCGCGGCCCGCGGCGACCAGCGCCATCACGGCCCACGCCGTCTGTGACGCCGTGACGGCGCCGCGTCCGGCCGCGCTTGCGTCCATGTAGGAGGCGCAGCTTTCGCCCCAACCGCCATTGGTCTGCTGGCGCGACAGCAGCCAGTCACAGGCGCGGGAAATGTAAGGCTGACTCATGTCCTCGCCGATCGCCGCGAGGGCCGGCAGCACAGCGCCGACGCCGTAGACGTAATTGACGCCCCATCGGCCGAACCAGGCGCCGTCCGCCTCCTGTTCTCTCTTCAGGAAAGCGAGCGCCCGGACCATCGTCGGATGTGCGCGCGAGAGTCCGAGCTTGCCAAAGGCCTCGACCACATGAGCCGTCACGTCGACCGAGGGCGGATCGAGCGCCTCGCCAAAGTCGCAGAAGGGGATTTTGGTGAGGATTTGCCGATTGTTGTCGCGATCGAAGGCGCCCCAGCCGCCGCTGCGGCTTTGCATGGCGACCAGCCAGTCGACGCCACGGCGGATCGCCTCCTCGATGCCGCGCGCGCGGCACTTCTCTTCGTGGCGCAATGGCGCCAGCGCGATCAGCGCGACGGCGGTGTCGTCGGTGTCGGGATAGCAATTATTGGCGTATTCGAAGGCCCAGCCGCCCGGAGCGACATCTGGCATCTTGATCGACCAGTCGCCGGGGACGAGGACCTGACGGTCGAGCACCCATTGGACGGCCTTTTCGACTTCGTCCGGATGCGTCTCGAGACGCCCCGCATCGTCGAGCGCCAGCAGCGCCAGGATCGTGTCCCACACAGGGCTGTTGGTGGCCTGGATGAAACTCGCCCCGCCCGCATCTCGTCGCCAGCCGGGATCATCGAGCGCGGCGATGCCCTTGGCGAGCACGGGATGATCGATGGCGTAGCCTTCGGTGCGCAGCGCCATCAGGCTGTAAATCCACGGCGGCTGGATGCCGCCCCAGGCGCCGTCAGCGTCCTGATGCTTGACGATCCACTCCAGCACGTGCCGCACGGCTGCCGCGCGGCCGGGCTGGAAGCCCTTCGCCTGAAGGCGGTGCAGCACGCGATCGGCGCCGCGGAAAAACCTGTCCCACAGACCAGCGCCAGCCTTTTGCGGCAGATCGTAATCGAAGGCCTCGCGCCCCTGCGGAAACAGCGCGTCGAGCCGGCAAGCGTCAGGCAGCGGCCGGGCCGGGCGGCGAGCGGAGAGCACGGCGATCGGCATCAGTGTCGCCCGCGCCCATTGGGCAAAATTGTAGATGGAGAAGGGCGCCCACAGCGGCGCCCAGATGATCTCGGGCGGGATGTTCGGGGTCTTCTCCCACGGCCATTCGCCGATCAGCGCCAGCCAATAGCGCGTAAAGACGCGGATCTGACGCAGGCCGCCCTTTGTCCCGATCCAATCGAGCGCTTTGGCGAGAGCCGGCTCATCATCGCCATGGCCGAGCGAGCGCAGCGCGGCATAGGCCTCCACCGTGGCGTTGATGTCGCCGTTGGGGGCCTCGAAATAGACGCCCCAGGCGCCGTCGGCCCGCTGCGTGTCGAGGAGCGCCTGCCCGAGCCGCGGGCGCAACGGATGGTCTTCGAGGCCGAGGAACCACAGGGCGAGGCACCATTGCGCCTCCATGCAGGCGTTGGTCTCGACCTCGCCGACCCAGTGCCCGTCGGGACGCTGGTTGGCGATCAGCCAGTCGGCCGCAGCGGCGGTCGCAGAATGCAGAACGGCGCCGACATTCTCGATTTCGCCTGCCGCCGCCCCGATCCGCATCGCACTCTGCCTCATCGGCCGTCTCCTCCGCCTCTCGCTGCGCGCCGGCCGTCGACAACCCCGACGCGCGCCCGTAGCGCGCCGGTTATAGCGCGCCGAGGGCGCCGCAGCAAAGGCAGCCCCGCACGCCTGCCCGGCAGCGACGGTCGGATCGAGGATTTCGGCGCACCCGCCCGGCGCCTCTTCGAAAGCCGATCCCCCGGCAAAAAGACGCATGCTTGGCTGACGCTTGCGAAACCTGTCGGGCCGCTTGCGTATTTTGCTGATTCGACCCCCGGTTTGCGATAGGCTCGGGGCCGGAGTTTTCAAGGGAAGGCGCGGCGGGCGCAGCGTGAGCAGGGATTCCGGAATGAACGAGGCCGAAGCGGTGATCGAGGCGATTCCGGCCGGAATTTACACGCTGCTTTTCGAGCCGGAGACGCAGAGCGCCCGGTTTTCCTTTGCAAACTGGCGTTTTTTCGACCTTCTCGGCGTCGACCGCGCCGCCATCGACCACGACCCCTGGCAAGCCTTCGTCAATGTCGCCACAGAAGACGCCGGCCGGCTCGCAGCGGCGAATCGCGCCGCGCTGGAGGGGGCCGCGCCGCTGCTGTTCGAAGGACATTTCGTGGTCGCGGGCGAAACCCGCCGGCTGCGGCTCGAGGCCGCCCCGCGCCGACGCGACGACGGGCGCCTGGAATGGAGCGGCGTCGTCGTCGCCTTGCCCTCGGCCGGCGATGCAGCGGCGCAGACGATGGCGGAGCGCGCCGAACAGTTCCGCCATGCGCAGGAGACCGACGGCGAGGGCCTGTGGGACTGGCGGCTCGATGCCGGCGCCTTCACAGTCGGTCAGGGCTGGCTCGGCATGCTCGGCTACGCCGCGCCGTCAGCGACGGAACTCGAGGAAGCCGTCGTCGTCGACCTGATCCATCCCGAAGATCGCGCTATGCTCGCGACCGCCCGGCAACTGCTGGAAACGCAGGGGCATTTTTCGATAGATCTGCGGATGCGCGCAGCCGACGGCGGCTATCGGCGGGTCGCCAGCGCCGGCAAGGCGATCGAAAGCGACGTGTTCGGCAAGCCGCTGCGGGCAGTCGGCGCACACACGGACATGACTCAGCGCCGCCGGATCGAACGGGAGACGGCCACCACGCGCGCCATGCTGGAGACGACGCTGGCGGCGACTGCCGAGGGCCTGTGCGTCATCGACATCGACGGCGACCTCGTGCACGTCAACGATGGCTTCGCGCGCCTGCTCCGCTTCGACGACGTCGCCCGGCTGCCGCGGCGCCTCGACGACTTTGCCGCCTTGCTGGAGATCGCCACGCTCGACGGCGCCATCGTTCCGCTCGACGACTGGCCGGCCCGGCGGGCTCTGCGGGGCGAGCGCGGCGAACTGGCCGAACTGGCCTTTACGCGCCGCGATCTCGGCGAGAGCTGGATCGTGCGCTGCGCCTTCGCGCCGGTCCTCGATCCGACCGGCGTCATTCTCGGCGCTGTTCTGGCCGCGAGCGACATCACCGGCGCGCGCCGCGCCGCAACGGCGCTCCAGGAAAGCGAAATGCGCCTCGGCGCGGCGCTGCGCGACGCCCACATGGGCCTGTTCGACTTCGACCCCTCGACCGGTGTCTCCTACTGGTCGGAGCATCTTTATCGCCTGTTCGCCCGCGATCCGCACCTCGGCCCGCTCTATTACGACGAATTGCAGGCGTTCCTCGCGCCGGACAGCCGCGCGCTGCTGGACGAGAAGATCCGGGACGCGGTCGCGGCGGGTGCGTCGTTCGAGATCGACGCCGAACTGGCGCCGCGACCCGGCGCCGTCGCCTTTGCGACGATCCGCGCCGATGCGGTGCGCGGCGTCTCCGGAGCGGTCGTCGCGCTGCGCGGCGTCATTCAGGATGCCAGCGCGCGCAAGGCGGCGGAGAATGCGCTGCAGGGCGCCGCGGCGCGGCTCGAACTGTCGACCGCGCTGGCGCCGACCGGCTTCGCGGTGTTCGATCGCGACATGCGTCTTCTCGTCGCCAGTCATCGCTGGATCGACGACAATGGCCTGTCGGGCCGCGCCGTCCTCGGGCTGCGGCACGACCAGCTGTTTCCCGACGCGTCGCCGCAACTCGCCGAAATTCACACCCGCGCCCTCGCCGGCGAGGCCTTGCGTTGCGACGAGGAGCGCCGCATCGGTCCAGAAGGACAGATGGCGCTGGCGCGTTGGGAGGCGCGGCCGTGGCGCGACGGCTCCGGCGAAATCGGCGGCGTGGCGATCTACGCCGAAAACGACGGCGACGAATCTGCGCCGCGCGCCGAACCTGTCCGCGTCGACGCCGACTTCGAACGCCGAGGCGAAGCGCGCATGGCGGCGTTGCTCGAGGCCCAGCGCCGGGCGGAGGCGGCCAATGCCGCCAAGACCGCCTTTCTGGCGAACATGAACGAGGTGCTCCGCGCACCGATCGCCTCCCTGCTGGAAGCCGCGCGGCAGGCGCTCGAAGACGCCTCGGCTTCCCGACGCAGCGAGCGGCGCGCACAGATCGACGACGTCGGCGCGCGTCTTTCGGCACTCCTCGACGACAGTCTCGATCTGGTCCGGATCGAGGCCGGCCGGCTACCCCTGGAACGGCGTGAATTCGACATGAAACGCCTGCTCGACGGCGTCGCCGCAAGTGTCGCATCGCAGGCAGGCGCCAAGGGGCTCGCCGTCTCGGTCGATGCGGACGATGTCCCGCACTGGGTCTGCGGCGACGAGGCGCGTCTGCGCCAGGCGCTCACGGCTTTTGCCGAGAACGCCGTGACCCGCGCCGAGGCCGGAACCGTCACGCTGCGCGCTGCGCTTCTGCTCGAGGACGGCGAGGAACTGCTGGTGCGGTTCGAAATGCAGGACAGCGGCGCCAATGTCGCGCCGGACGCGTTGGAGCGGCTGTTCGCGCCGTTCGAGCAGATCGACGGCGAGCGTCGCGGCGTCGGCCTCGCGCTCGCCCGCCGCCTCGCCGGGGCGATGGGCGGAACCGCCGGCGTCGACAACACCGACGCCGGCGCACGCTTCTGGTTCACGGCCCGGCTCGGACGCGACCAGCGGCCCGGCGCCGCCGAATCGGCGCCGGCCGGCGATCCGGCGGCGGCTCCGGCTCCGGCCATGGCGCTCGACATTCAGGCCGGGCTGACGCGAGTAGGCGGCAACCGCCTGCTCTACGAACGGCGGCTGCGGCGGTTCCGCGAGTTCCACCATGGCGACATGGATGTCTGCGCCGCGCGGCTGGCGATGGGCGACCGCGTCGGCGCGGCGGACGCGATCCAGACGCTCGGCGGCGCGGCGGCCGAACTCGGCATGCGCGCGCTTGCCGACGCCTGCGCTGCGCTGGAGCAGACGATCCGCCGCAGCGGTGAAGGGCTCGACGCGCCGCTGGACGCCGCGCGGCGCGAACTCGTAGCGCTGATTTCGACGCTGCAGGCGCAGTTTCCGGGCGATGGCGACTGAGTGCGCCACCCTCGGCGCCGGGGTGGCGTCAGTCGGCGTTTCCGGCCACGACCGCCAGCAGTTTTTCGAGGACTTCGGGATCGACGGGTTTCGTCAGATGCCGATCGAAACCAGCCTCGCGCGCCTGCAGGATGTCGCCTTCGGCTCCCCATCCGCTCACCGCCACCAGCAGAACATCGCGCCACTCTGGCCGGGCGCGGATGCGGCGGGCGGTTTCATAGCCGTTCATCCCCGGCATGCCGATGTCGGAAAAGACAATGTCGGGCAATCCGGCCTCGAGCGCTGCAAGCCCCTCGACGCCGCTGCCGGCGACTTCGACGCGCGCGCCGTAGCTTTGCAGCAGCATCGCAAGGCTGGCGGCGACATCTTCATTGTCTTCGATCACCAGAATGCGGAGATGGCCGCAGTGCAAAGTCGCATCGGTAGAATCCGAGCGCGTGCGCGGAAGTTCCGCGCCCAGTGGCAGACGCACGAGGAATTCGCTCCCCGTCCCGAGCCCGGCGCTGCGCGCCTCGACACGACCGCCGTGGAGCTGAACGAGCTTTTCGACGAGGGCGAGACCGATGCCGAGACCGCTCCGGGAATCTCCGGCGCTGCGGCCGATCTGGGTGAAAAGTTCGAACACGTTCGGCAGCTTGTCGGACGGAATGCCCATACCGTTGTCGCGCACGCGGATGACGGCGTCGTCGTCCGCACGCAGCGCGGCGATTTCGATGCGCCCGCCCGGCGCCGTGTAATTGGCGGCATTGTTGACGAGATTGACGACAACCTGCGTGAGGCGAACCGGATCGACGTCGATCGTCAGGCGATCCGCCGGAAACTCTACCGTGAGACTGTGGCCGCGCGCCTCGATCAGCGGCTGGCAGGCTTCGATGGCGTTGCGCACCACAGCGGCACAGTCGATCGGCTCCTTGCGGATCTCGATCTTGCCGCGGCTGATGCGGGATATTTCCAGAAGGTCGTCGACGAGACGCACGAGATGGCTGACCTGCCGCTTCATGATCGTCAGGAGATTGCGGCGGCTGCCGAAGGAGCCGGGATCCGCCTCGGTTTTCAGCAGCACGTGCACGCCGTTGGCGATGGGTGTCAGCGGATTGCGCAGCTCGTGCGCCAGCGTGGCGAGGAATTCGTCTTTGCGCCGGTCGGCGTCGCGCAGCGCCGCCTCGGCGCGCTTGCGCCCGGTGATCTCGCGCGCGACCGCCTGCACGCCGCGTTTGCCGAGCCAGGTGACGGGGCCCGTGCCGACCTCGACGTCGACCGGCGCGCCGTCGCGCTTCACCCAGCGATATTCCAGCAGCGGATCGACATGTCCCTCGACCGCGGCCCTCATGCGTCTTCGCACCAGATCGTGAAACGGCGCCTCGACGACATCGAATGGCGTGAGCGCGAGAATCTCGTCGACGCTCTGCGCGCCGAGCAAAGCGACAGCCGCCGTGTTGGCGTAGACATACCGGCCATCGACAGAAACGACGATGGCGTCCGGATTCATCTCGGCGATGGCCCGAAAGCGGTGTTCGCTTTCGCGCAGCGCGTCCTCGGCGATCTTTTGCTGAGTGATATCGGTATGAGTGATGATCGCGCCCTGACGTCCCACCACCGCGCGGCGGGCGTGCATCACGAACCAACGCGCCTGCTGCGGCGAATGGCAGGGATATTCCAGATTGAAGGACTCGCTTGTCCCCCCGAGCAGCGACGAGAGCCCGTCCAGCGCCTTGCGCGCCGATTCGTCGCCCTGCGCCGCGGCGCGCCGGCAGACGTCGAGATAATTGACGGGCGGCAACACATGCTGCGCCGCGCCGTCATTGTCGCGGGCGAAACGGCGCCATGATTCGTTGACAGCGATCAACGTTCCGCCCGCGTCGAGCACGCCGACCTGCTGCGGCAGCGAATCCAGCACCTCGCGCACGAAGGCTTCGTTCCGGCGGGCGGCGTCTTCCGCGCTCTTTTCCGCGGTTACGTCGACGGCCGCAAGAATGGCGTGCACGGCGCGGCGCCCGGCGCCGTTTCCTTCGAAGATCACCTGCTTGCGGGCGCGCAGCCAGCGTGTCGTCCCGTCCGGCAGCAGGATTCGGTGATCCATGTCGAACCAGCCAGGGCCGGCGGGATCGAGCGATGCGCGAATGCGCTCCAGAAGTTCCGCACGATCGTCGGGATGGAAGGTCGCGTGCACGACGGCGCGCGGCGCCTCCATGGCTGCCTCGCCCAGACCGAAGAGATGCGCTGCTTCCGCCGACAATCGGATGCGATCGGCGCGGTAATCGACTTCCGCCAGCGCCAGCCCGGCGACTGCGGCGCCGAGCTTGCGCCGCTCCTCGCTGGCGGCGAGCGCTTCCTCGGCCTGTTTGCGGGCTGTGATGTCGACGGCGAGGCCACCGACATGAATGCGCCCCATCACGTCGCGAAAGGCGAATTTGTTGGTCAGCCACCAGGCATCGGCGCCGCCGGGGTCGGGCGCGTTCTCCACGACTTCGACATGGCCGCCGGTCGCCAGCACGGCGCGGTCGGCGTCGGTGAAATGTCGCGCGATCGGCTCGGGCCAGAGTTCGAAGTCGGTCTTCCCGATCCAGTCGGCCTGACGCACCTTGTACCGGCGCTCGAAGGTCGGGCTGAGATATTCGTAGCGCCCCTCTGCGTCCTTCAGAAAGCCGATGACGGTGCTGTGCTCCAGAAAGGCGCTCAGCCGCTGCTGGCGCGCCCGCAACTCGCCCGATGTTTCGCAGGCGGCCGCGAGGTGCGACGACTGCGTCGCGTTGGCGGCGAAATCGCCGAACTCGAGCACGCTCGCATAGACGCCCTCGACGCTGTCGCTGTCGCCGCGAATGGGGCTCAACGCGAAACGGAAACATCGCCGATCCGCGCCGCCGCCGGACGGCAGAGGCAAGCAGTCGAGGGCCGCCGGTGCGCCGCTCGCATATACGCTTTCTACAGCCGGGCCGATGTCGCGCCAGCTCCCGGCCAATGCCGCAGAACCCGGCTGCCCCAGAGCGTCGAAGCCGCGCGGCCCCAGCATCGGCGCCGCGGCATCATTGAAGAAGGTGAGAAAATCCCGTCCGTGCCACAGGATGACCGGGAATGAGCAGCTCAATGCGATGCCGAGGGGAACGCGCAAGCTGACCGGCCAGTCGGCGACGGGTCCGAGCCTCGCGGACAAGTCCGCGCGTTGCAGACGCGCGCCAGCCTCGCCGCCCCAGGGGAAGTCGTCGGTTTCGACTGTTCGACTGTTCGACGTAAGCGTCATTTCTGCATCGGATTTCGATTTCCGGGCCAGTAGCGAACCTCGATACATCCGCCCAATGTGAAATCAAAACGACGATGCCTCGAGCGACGCAAAATCGCCACAACCGACGCGCGCGGGGCGCCAGGCGGCAAGGCGGCGTGCGGCCGAAGCGGAGGATCAATATCCGGTCATTTCGAGATAACCGACGCCCGCGTGCGATCCCGAGAACCGCAGGGGACCTTCCCAATAGGCGAAGGTCGAGGCGTTCCAGCAGGCGGGATTCAGCGGCTGTGTTTCGATGTCGAGGCCGAGCGCAGGCGCACCGATCCGCCAGCGCGTCGGAATCACGCGGCCGGCGATACGGGTTTCGGAAAGCGGCGTCAGCGTGAAGTCGACAGGTCCGAGTGGCCTCGCTGCGCCGCTTGCACCGGCGAAAGTTCCGGACAGGAACGGCGGCGCGTCGTCGCTGCGCAGCCGGAACAGCATGAGCTTTTCATTATTCGGCAGATGCAGCGCGAACCAGTCCCAGCCTTTCTGCCCGGCGGCGAGCGGCTGGCTGCTCCATTCGTGATCCATCCACGCGCGGCCGCGCACCTTGCGGAGCGCGCCATGCAGAGCGAGCGCCCCCGCAACCTCGAGATGCGGCTGGCTGACGTAGAAAGACGCCTGCCCCGCCGCGGATTTGCGGCTGTAGCCGGCATCGCCATGGAGCAGCAGCGGTCCGTCGGCCTCAATGTCGAGATCGAAGGAAAACAGTGGGCTGCGCGCCAAGACGCGGGCCTTGGCGAGACCATCGCCGCCAGCCTCGGCATCGAACCGCCAATCGTCGATGAAAGCGCGAAACGGCGGGACCGTCACATCCGCGGCGCCGACGCCGCCGCGCGCGCTGGTCTGGGCGAATTCGTGAGCATTGGCGCTGGTCGCCGCCGCATGCCCCATGAAAATCTGCGGATTGGCCCAGCCCTGCGGCTGCGGGCCGGGACGCTGCGCCTGCCGGAACAGCGTCCATTGCGCACCGTAGGCGGCGCCGTCGTCTCCTTCGAGATTGGCGGTGAGATACCACCATTCGGTCCTGAACTTCGGATGGCCGCCGTGATCCTGCGGAAAGACCAGGACTTTTCCTGGCTTCGGCGTCTCGAAGCCCTCGGCCGTTCGACCGAGGCCGGCGAAACCCTGCGCCAGCGCCTCGCCACCCGGCAGGACGAGGCCAAGTCGGGCAAGAGATGTGAGAAAATGGCGCCGGTCCGGGGTCATTCTGAAAAGGCTTTCAGCAGTTGCGCCGGCTGCGCCCGCGCCAGCCGCAGCGCCGGCACAGCGGCGGAGATGGCCGCCGCAACCACCGCCATCGCCGCCACTTCGGCCCATTGTCCGGGAAAGACATGGAACGGCAGCCGCCAGCCGAAGGCCCGAACATTGACGACGGCGACCAGCACATAGGCCAGCGCATTTCCCAGCGGAATGGCGGCGAGCGCCGTGAGCAGCGCCAGCGAGGCGACTCGCGCCAGCTCCAGCGCCGCCAGCCGCTTGCGGTCGACGCCCATCGCCCAGAGCGGCGCGAGCTGCGCCAGCCGCTGCTGGCCGAGCGTCGTCAGCGCCGCGACAAGGGCGATGGCGGAGACAGCGAGGGTGAGCGTATCGAGCGCCGCGGTCACGGCAAAGGTGCGCTCGAAGATCGACATGGACAGCGCCTTCACCTGCGCCTGATCGACGATGCGCGCGAGATCGTCGCCATGGCGCGCCTGAAGTTCGCCGACCAGTGTCTTCGCCGCGACGGGCGGCAGACGCAGCATGTAATTGACCCGCCGCACATCTGGCCAATGCGCGGTGAGCGCGTCCAGCGCAATGCGGAGCTGTCCCCGCGGATTGCCGTAATCGGGATAAATGCCGGCGACCCGCGTGGTCCACGGGCCGCCGGGCGTCGGAACCTCGAAAGCGTCGCCGATCACGAGACCCATGCGCCGCGCCAGCTGTTCGCTGACCAGAGCCGCTTCGCCCGCCTCCACCTTCGCCCAGCCGCCGTCTTCCAGCGCCAGCGGCGGGAAATGCTTGCGAAAGGTGTCGTGAGGCGGCGCGCCGGTGATTTCGGCCGGCGCGCCGCCGAGCCGGCTCTGCGCCCGCCACAGCGGCAGAATGGCCGCAATCTCCGGCCGTGCGCGCAAACAGGCGAGAATGCGGGCGGCGGCGGCTTCGTCGCGGGCCTCGAAATAGACTTCGGCGACCAGCCGTTCATCGAGCCAGTCGACGAAGGTCTTGCGAAAGCCCTCGACCATGGCGCCGACGCCGATATTGGCGGACAGCGCCAGCAGCAGCGCCATCAACGCCAGCGACAGGCCGGGCGCCTCGCGGCGGTTGTCGGCGAAAAACCATTCGGCAACGACCCCGCGCGCACGCAGGCCGATGATCCGGAGCGCTGCGGCCAGCAATGGCGGCAGCGCAAGAATGCCGGCGAGCAGCAGCAGTCCGATCACCGCAAAGCCGCTGGCGAGACTGTCGCCGAACGTGAAGGCCGCGCCCGCGACCGCCAGCGCCACGACGGCGGCCGGCGCCTGCCATCGCACCCGACGCGCCTCTGCCCCCGCGGAGGCTTGTATCTGTCCGATCTGCAACGGCGGCAGGCGCAGGGTCTTCCAGAGCCCGTCGCCCATCGCCGCCAACGCGCCCGCAAAGGTCATGGCGAGGCCGGAGGCGAACCACAGCGGCTCGAAGGACAGCGCCGGCGCGATGCGGGCGCCATAGAGATTCTCGAGGCTCGAGGCGACATCGGGCAGCAGCGCCGACGCCACGAACCAGCCGCCGACGAGGCCGACGCTGCCGGCCAGAAGCGCCAGCGCCGCCAGCTCCAGCGCCATGGCGCCGGCGAGATCGCGTGTTTCGACGCCCAGCGCGCGCAGCGTGCGCAGCATCGGCAGCCGCTGTTCGAAAGCGAGGCCATGGGCGGCGTGAACGATGAACAGGCCGGTGAGAAAGGCGAGGAATCCGAAAGCCGTGAGATTGAGATGAAAGGCGTCGGTGAGCCGCGCGAGATCGGTCGTCTCGTCGGCGCCGCCGAGCTTCAGGCGTCCGCCCGCCAGCGTCTCCAGCGCCGGCGCGCCGATGTCGCCGCCCTGCGCCAGCAGCAGGCGCGAGACCATGCCGTGCTGCGCCAGCAGCATCTGGGCGACGCCGATGTCGACGATGAGCGTGGCGGCCGGCGTCTCCGGCCCGAGCCGCAGCGGCGGCAGCGGGTCGCCGCGATCGGTTCGCGTTACGCCCGCCAGCCGGCGCGCTGTCGTGGGGGCGACGATGGCGATGCCGGGCGGTGCGAGAAAGCCGGCAAGATCTCCGCCCTCTCCGGCCCGCGCCAGCCTTGCGTCGGCGGGCAGGGAGACAGGATCGACGCCGAGCAGCCGGTACGCCGCGCCACCGATCCGCAGTGTTCCTTCGAGGACCGGCGACACTTTCCAGCCGGCGCGGCGCAAGGCGGCGAAGTCCTCCTGCGAAAACAACCCGCCATACGCCGCCTCGACGCTGCGCAGCCCCCCGCCGGAAAACAGTGTCGCCGCTTCGGCGTAGCTGCGCCTGGCTTCACCGTTGAGCGCCGAAACGCCGCTCCACAGTGCGCCAGCAGCCGCGAGGCCGGCGATCAGCGCGGCGAAGTTCCCCGGCCGGCGCCGCCAATGCGAAATCAAGGCGAGGAACACGAGAAGGATGCGGGACATGGGCTGAGGCTCGGGCGGCGGTTCCTCCCCATCATAGAGGGTCGTGAGGCGCGTGGGGACACAGCTTCTCGCCGGGCGCGCAAACGGGGCTTTCGCGCCCGGCGGTTCCAGAGAAACGCGCCGATCGCGGCGTGTTCATGCCCGCGTCGTCGCCGGCGGCTTGCGGCGGCGCACCATCCACGCCGACAGCCGCTCCATGTAGAGAAACGTAACCGGCGTCGTGAACATGGTCAGCGCCTGCGACACGATCAGCCCGCCGACCACGGCGACGCCGAGCGGCTGGCGCAGATCGGCGCCGGCGCCGACACCGATGGCGAGCGGCAACGTCACGAAGATCGCCGCCATGGTGGTCATCAGGATCGGGCGAAAACGCAGGGTCGCCGCTTCGTGAATGGCGTCCTGCGGCGTCATGCCCTCGTCGCGGGCGCGCTCGATCGCGAAGTCGATCATCATGATGGCGTTCTTCTTGACGATGCCGATCAGCATGAGCAGGCCGATGATCGCCATCATGGTGAGGTCGAAGCCGAAGGCCCACAGGAAGAACAACGCGCCGACTGCCGCGGATGGGAGCGACAGCAGGATCGTGAAGGGATGCGCGAAGCTCTCGTAGAGCACGCCGAGCACGACATAGACCACGAACAGCGCCGCGGTGATCAGCAGCGGCTGCGTCGACAACGACCGCTGGAACTCCTGCGCCGCGCCGGAGAAGGAGCCTTGCAGACCGGCTGGCGCGCCCATCTCGGCCATGGCGCTTTCGACCTCCGTGACCGCCTGTCCGAGCGCCACGCCCGGCGCGAGATTGAAGGAGATGGTCACCGCCGGCGCCTGGCCTTCGTGATTGACGGCGATCGGCGCCTGTGTCGTATCCATCGTCGAGAATTGCCGCAGCGGAATGAGACGGCCGGCGTTGTTGCGCACATAGATGCGCGACAGTGCGTCGTCGTCGGTCTGATACTGCTGCTGCACCTGCAGCACGACGCGATAGGTGTTGGTCGCGCCATAGAGCTGGGCGACGAAGGGCTTGCCGAAACTGTCGTAGAGCGTCTGCTGGATGCCGGTGACATTGACGCCGACCCGCGCCGCCGCGTCGCGATCGATCTTCAGCATCAGCCGCAGGCCGCCGGTCTGCTGATCGCTGGCGACGTCCAGCAGGCCGGGGAGCGTGCGCATCTTCGCCTGCACCTTCGGGGCGAAGCCGTTGAGCTCGGCGAGATTTATGTCGCGCAGCGTGTACTGGTACTGCGTCGCGCTGAGCTTCGCGCCGATGCGGATGTTCTGGATCGATTGAAGAAATGTCAGCACGCCCGGGATTTCGGCGAGCTTCCCACGCAGCCGCCGGATGACGCCGTCGGCATCGGCGTTGCGTTCGCCGAACGGCTTGAGCTGCAGGAACAGGCGTCCGGTGTTCATGCCCGAACTGGCGCCGCCGATAAAGGACCCGAAGGAATCGATCGCCGGGTCGGCGGAGATGATCTCGGCGACCTTCTGCTGCCGCGCCGTCATGCCGTCGAAGGATATGTCCTGATCAGCCTGCGTCGCGCCAAAGACGATTCCCGTGTCTTCCTGCGGAAAAAAGCCCTTGGGCATGGCGTAGAACATGAAGCCGGAGGCGACGATGAGCGCGACATTGAGCGCCATCGTCGCCGGCTGATGCCGCAGGGTGAAGTCGAGGCCGCGGCGGTACCAGTCGACCATCCATTCGAACGCCCGCTCGCTGGCGTCGTAGACTTTTCCGTGCTTCGCCGCTTTCGGATTGCTGAGCAGCAGCGAGGCCATCATCGGCGACAACGTCAGCGCGATGACGGCGGAGAGGGCGACCGCGGCCGAGACCACGACGCCGAATTCGCGAAACAGCCGGCCGACGATGCCGCTCATGAACAGGATGGGGATGAACACGGCGATCAGCGAAATGGTGATCGACACGATGGTGAAGCCGACCTCCTGCGCGCCGGCCATCGCCGCCTCCTTGGGGCTCATGCCCTTTTCGAGATAGCGGTAGATGTTCTCGACCATGACGATGGCGTCGTCGACGACGAGACCGACGGCGAGTGTGAGGCCCATCAGCGACAGATTGTCGAGCGTGTAGCCGACGACATACATGACGGCAAAGGCGCCCACGAGCGACAGCGGCACGGTGACGCTGGGGATCGCCGCCGCGCCGACATTGCGCAAAAACGCGAAGATGACGACGATCACCAGACCGATGGCGGCGACCAGCGTCCATTTCACATCGGCGAAGCTTTCGCGGATGGAGACCGAGCGATCACTGACCACGGTGAGATCGATGCTGGCGGGAATGCCGCGGTGCAGTCGCGGCAGCGCCGCCTTGATGGCGTCGACGAGGGCGATGGTGTTGGCCCCGGGCTGGCGCCAGACGCCGATCATCTCGCCGCGGCGCAGATTGACCCAGGCCGCTTGCAGAGAATCCTGCGGGCCGACCTTGACGCTGGCGACCTGATCGAGCCGCACCGGCGCGCCATTGCGCCACGTCACGATCACTCGCCCAATGTCCTTGGGATCGAACAATTGCCCATTCGTGCCGATCTGGTACGATCGCTGCGCGCCCTGCAAGGCGCCGACGGGAAGCTGGGCGGTGTTTCCGGCGACGGCGCTCGCCACTTCGTCGAGACCGACTCCCCGCCAGGCGAGCGCGGCGGGATTGACCTCGATGGTCGGCGCATAGGTCTGCTGGCCGAAGATCAGCACCTGTCCGACGCCGGACATTGTGGCGATCTGCTGGGCGATGTTGAGATCTGCGTATTGGTCGACGGTCTCCAGTGGCAGCGCGTCGGAAGAGAGCCCGAGGATGATCACCGGACTGTCGGCCGGATTGACCTTGCGATAGGTCGGCGGCGTCGGCAGGTTTTTCGGCAGATTGCCCTGCGCGGCGTTGATCGCCCCCTGCACATCGCTGGCGGCGCCGTCGATCTGCCGCGACAGATCGAATTGCAGCGTCACCTGCGTGAAGCCGAGCACGCTGGTGGAGGTGATCTGATTGACGCCGGGCAGCGCCGCGAATTGTCGCTCCAGCGGCTGGGCCACGGAGGCGGCCATGGTTTCAGGGTCGGCGCCCGGCAGATTGGCTGTCACGACAATGGTCGGGAATTCGATTTCCGGCATCGCCGCGACGGGGAGCAGCTGATAGGCCGTCACACCGCCGACAAACAGCGCCAGCATCAGCAGGAAAGTGGCGATCGGCCGCTGGATGAAGGGCGCGGAAATATTCATGGCCGGCGGTCGCTGGTCTCGCGGGGCGCCGCCAACGGCGCCTCCTTCACCTCGACGCGCATGCCCGGCGCGAGCAGGGAATAGCCCGAGGTGACGATCCGCTCGCCCGCCTGCAGGCCGGACGCGATCAGGGAACGGTCACGCTCCGATTGCGTCACCTTGACCGGACGCATCTCGACGGCATCGTCCTTGCCGATGACATAGGCATAGTTCCCGTCGGGGCCGGCCTGGATCGCCACGCTCGGCGCTGTCACGGCGTTCCGCATCGTGTCGACGACGAGATGCGCGTTGACGAACTGCCCCGGCCACAGATGCCGGTCGCTGTTGGCGAAGCGGGCCTTCAGCTTCACCGTTCCCGTCGTCTGGTCGATCTGATTGTCGATGAGATCGAGCGCGCCCTGCGCCATCTCCTTTTCATCTGCAGAATCATAGGCGAGAACCGGAAGTGTTCCCCCGCGCATGGCCGTGCGCACGCGGAGCGCATCGCTCTCCGGCAAAGTGAAAATGACATAGATCGGCTCGAGCTGCGTCACCACCACCAGAGTCTGGGCGTTGGCCTGCACCAGATTGCCGACATCGACCTGCCTGATGCCGGTGACGCCGTCGATCGGGGATTTGACAAAACTGTAATCGAAATTGAGCTTCGCGGCTCCGATCGCCGCCTCGTCCATTTTTATCGTTGCCTCGTCGGCGTCGACCGTCGATTGCGTCTGTGTATATTGTTGCTGCGAAATGAAATTCTGATTCTGCAGCTTAGCGTAGCGCGCCAGGTCCTTGCGGGCGCTGGCGAGGGTCGCCTGATCGCGCGCCAGCGTCGCCTTCGCCTGATCGAGCGCCACCTGATAGGGGCGCGGATCGATCTCGACAAGCGTGTCGCCCTGACGGACCGCCTGCCCCTCGCGGAAATTGATCTTCACGATCGATCCGACGACGCGGGCCTGCACATTGACGGTGTTGAAGGCGACCACCGAGCCGAGACCGCGCAGGATGATGGGAACATCGGCGCTCACCGTGGTCGCCGCGGTCACCGGAATGCCGCGCGCCGCGGGGCCAGCGGCTTCTTTCGGCCCGGACCGGTAACGCCACAAGGCCGTAGCCGCGGCAACGATCAAAGTGCTCGTGAGCAAGACCCTTGCAATGGCGCGCATCGTCTCTCCGGCGGAGCCACAGCAGGCGCCCGATCGTTACAAACATTGTCCTCGCGGCGCAATCCGCAAGTCCGCCCGCCGCTGGCGCTGCGGACGAGCCCACGGAACAAGGTCGCCCGGCGCCGGCGCAGGGGACCGCAAAGCGTCTGCCGCGAGGCTGTCAGGCGCCGCTTTGCGTCTGGTCGTAGGCCGCGCTTGCGGCCTTCGTCTGCGCATCTGCCGCCGCCGCTACAGTCGCATCGGAAGCATTCGCCGGCGCGGCGCTGGCTGCTGGCGTTGCGCTCGTCCCGGCGCTGGACGTCGATGCGGTCGTCACGATCGCCGGCGTGGCGGATGTGGCCGACACTGTCGTCGCGCCGACGGAGGTCGACGCCGTGGACGTGGGTGTCGAGTTGGCCGCGGCATCTGCTTCGGCATGGTGTTGATGTCCGCCGCGATGTCCGTGAACGCTCGGGCTGTTTTGCTGAACATCCTGCTCGAGTTTCGTCAGCGCGGTCTGCGCATCGGTGGCGTTGCCGCCCTTTACGGCGGCGACCAGCGAAGAGAAATCGGTCTGCAACAGACTCGCGAAAGGGCTTGTCGATGCAGATGTCTGCGTCGCGGTGGTCGCCGAAGTGGATGTGGCCGCGCTGTTCGTCGATGCGCTTGTCGAAGCGGTCGACGTCGTGGTTCCGGTCGCGGACAGAATCTGATCCGCATCGCTCTGGAATGCCGTGAGCGCCTGCTGTGCGCCCGATATGTTCGCCGAGGCGACATTGGTCAGCAGGGAGGTCAGATCCTGCCGCTGCTGCCGAAAAAGCTGATGAATGTTCTGCGTATCGCCATTGACGCCGGGTACGGTCATATCGGTCTCGTCGACGGTCTCGCGCCGCGATCTGGCGGCGTCATGCCCGGATTCGGCGACAGTGATCCGGCCTGCATGGCGGGGTTGACGCAAGGGCTACGCCCAAATCATTACGCAAAGATTATGGACCCGGGCGAGAAGCCTCTCGCGCCGGGACGACGTCGACCCTTTTCTCAAACCTGCGCCAACACCGGCGGATCTTCCAGCAGGGCGATCAGTCCTTTCAGCAGATCGGCGGGCTCGGGTGGGCAGCCCTTGATGTGCAGATCGACCGGGACGACCGCCGACACGCCGCCGCAGCATGCGTAACTGTCCTTGAACACGCCGCCATCGAAGCCGCAGTCGCCGACCGCGACCACATATTTGGGGTCCGGCGTGGCGGCATAAGTGCGTTGCAGCGCGAGGCTCATGTTTTTGGTCACCGGGCCGGTCACGAGCAGAACGTCGGCGTGTCGCGGCGAGGCGACGAAGCGGATGCCGAAACGCTCGAGATCATAGAACGCATTGTTGAGCGCGTGGATCTCGAGTTCGCACCCGTTGCAGGAGCCGGCGTCGACCTCGCGAATGGAGAGGCTGCGGCCCAGTTTGCGGCGCGCGACACCGTCGAGCTTTTGCGCGAGCTCCAGGAGTGCGCCGTCGTCGGCCCTCGGCGCCTTTTCGGTCAAGGGGCGCAGCAGGCCCTCGAGCAGGAAGCGGATCATGCGCGGTCCTTCTTACAGATCATGGCCCGAATAGGAGCAGTTGAACGATTTGTTGCACAGCGGAAAATCGGCGACGATATTGCCCTTGATCGCCATTTCCAGCAGCGGCCATTGCAGCCAGGACGCGTCGCGCAAATGGCAGCGCTCGACATTGCCCTGTGCATCGAGCCGCACCCAGGCGAACACTTCGCCACGGAATGCTTCGGCGAAGGCCGCGCCTTCGCGCGCTTCGCCCGCCGTGGGAAGATCGATGCGCAGCGGACCTTGCGGAAGGCGCGCGAGACTTTGCTCGATGATGTCGAGCGACGCCGTGATCTCATCGAAGCGCACCCACACGCGCGCGTCGACGTCGCCTTCCTCGGAGGCGCCGTCGGCGAAGGTGAGTTCGGTGTAGGGCGCATAGCCGGGCGCCCGCCGCGAGTCGAAGGCACGGCCCGAGGCGCGGCCGATGAAGCCGCCGGCGGCAAACTGACGAACGAGATCGGCGGAGACGCGACCCGTTCCGACGGTGCGGTCCTGCAGCGACACGGTGTCGCCGAACAACGCCATGAGCCGGGGCAGCGTCTTGCGGATATCGGCGAGGAGGCCCCGCAAAGTCGAGACCCCCTCGGTGGAAAGGTCACAGGCGACGCCGCCGGGGACGACGCGGTCCATCATGAGCCGATGCCCGAAACAGAGCTTCGTGGCCCGCAAAATCCGTTCGCGTAGCGCGCCGGTGTGGGCGTGCATGAGCGCAAAGGCTGCGTCGTTACAGATGGCGCCGATGTCGCCGACATGATTGGCGATGCGCTCGATCTCGGCCATCACAGCGCGCAGCCATATGGCGCGCGCCGGAGCCTCGACATCGAGCGCCAGCTCCACCGCGCGCGAAAAGGCGATGGCGTAGGCGACCGTGCTGTCGCCGGAAAGCCGGCCGGCGAGCTGTGCGCCGCGCGTGACCGATGCGCCGGGCATCAGCTGTTCGATCCCCTTGTGGACATAGCCGAGGCGCTCTTCGAGCCGCACGACCACTTCGCCATTGGCGGTGAAGCGAAAATGTCCCGGCTCGATGATGCCTGCATGCACGGGACCGACCGGAATCTGATGGGTCGCCTCGCCGCGCGAGGCATGAAACGCATAGGGATCGCCGGTGATGACGCCATAGGCTTCGGGAAGCCCGCCGGGCTTACGCACGCCCCAGCGGCCATGATCGAGCCAGCGGCGCACGTCGTTCGCGCCATGGGCGTCTATGCCATAGAGATCGCGGATCGTCCGCTCGAAACGCAGTGCGGGAAGGTGCAGCCGCGACACCGACGGATAGCGGCGCTCGGGACATTCTAGCGTCACGACGCCGAATTCGCCGGAAGCGCGATCGCGTAGCAGCATGTGGACATGCCGCGAGCAGCTCCACAGCGCCAGCAGATCCGCTGCGCCTTTGCCCAGTTCGTGAATCAGCAGCAGCCAGTCGCCCTGATCGACGACATGACGCGCAATGCCGCGCGCATGCCCGACTGGAACGCCCCTGCGCATCGTCGACAGAAAATCGGTCATGACGAGTCTTTCTTCAGCCGAGCAGTTTGGCGACATTCTGGAACCAGGCGGCGAGTTGCGGCGGCAGCCACAGACCGGCCAGCAGAACCAGCGCGAGATGAATGACGATCGGCGCGTAGGACGCCTCTATTTCGCCTTTGTCCTCGGTCGCTTCGCCGAAAGCGAGGCTGGTGAGGCGCAGCAGCAGGGCGCCGAAGGCGATGAGCAGGCCGAGCGCAAGAGGAATGGCCAGCAGTGGCTGGCGCGCGAAGGTCGAGGTGACGACGAGGAACTCGCTGGTGAACACGCCGAGCGGCGGTAGACCGGCGATGGCCGCGACGCCGACGACGAGGCTCCAGCCGAGCATCGGATGGCTTTGGGTGAGGCCGCGGATGTCCTCGATGCGCTGTGTCCCCTTGGCCTGCGTGATGTGTCCGACCGCAAAGAAGATCGCCGATTTGGTGAGGCTGTGCATGGCCATGTGCAGCAGGCCGGCGAAATTGGCGAGCGGCCCGCCCATGCCGAAGGCGAAGGTGATGATGCCCATGTGCTCGATCGAGGAATAGGCGAACAGCCGCTTCACGTCCTTGCGGCCATAAAGCATGAGGCCGGCGAACAGCAGCGAGGCGAGGCCGAGCGTCACCATCATCGGTCCCGGCGCGATGGCCGCCGGATTGACAGACAGCAGCATCTTGTAGCGCAGGACCGCGTAGAGCGCGACATTCAGCAGCAAGCCCGACAACACCGCAGAAATCGGCGTCGGACCTTCCGCATGCGCGTCTGGCAGCCAGGCGTGCATCGGCACGAGACCGACCTTGGTGCCAAAGCCCAGCATCAGGAAGACGAAGGCCACATTGAGGAGATGGGGGCTGAATTCGGCGGCGCGCGCCATCAGCGACGTCCATTTCATGGCTTCATAGCCATCGCCGAGCAGGGGCTGCGCCGACATGTAGACGAGAATGGTGCCGAACAGGGCGAGAGCGATGCCGACACTGCCGAGAATGAAGTATTTCCAGGCAGCCTCGAGCGCCTCCGGGGTGCGGTAGATGCCGACCATGAGAACGGTGGTGAGCGTCGCCAGTTCGACCGCCACCCACATCAGGCCGATGTTGTTGGCGAGCAGGCCGAGGTTCATGGAGAACATCAGCGCCTGATACATCGCGTGATAGAAGCGGATGTACCCGCTCTTCAGCTTGCCCGCGTCGATCTCGTGCTGGATGTAGCTGGCGCTGTAGCCGGCCGTCGTCGCGCCGATGAAGGTCGACAGCACGATGAAGACATTGTTGAGATCGTCGACGAACACGAAGTCCCCGGCCGGGGGCCGCACGAACAGCAGCAACACGGCACAGGCGAACACCGCCGCCGCGACCGCGACATTGACATGCGCGGCCTGGCGGTGATCCTCGACGAACGCCAGCGCGATGGCGGCGCCGAAGGGAAGCGCCAGCAGCGCATAGGCCGCGGCGAGAGCTAGATATGTCATTGACGATCTCTCCGCGCGTTGTCCAGTTCGCCGACATCGACCGTGTCGAACCGTTCGCGAATGCGAAACAGGAAGACGCCGATGACGATGAAGGCGATGAGCACCGAAAAGGCGACGCTGATCTCGACGACCAGCGGCATGCCTTCGGCGCCGGCGGCCGCCAGAATGAGGCCGTTTTCCAGTGACATGAAGCCGATGATCTGACTGACCGCGTTGCGCCGCGTCACCATCATCAGCAGGCCGAGCAGCACCACCGACAGCGCGAAGGCGAGATCTTCGCGCGCCAGCGGATCGGCCGCGGTCGTCGCCGGCAGCATGACGACGAGCGACAGGGCGACGAGACCAATGCCGACGAGCATGGTTATCCCGATGCCGCCGACGATTTCGACATCGCGGTGGATGCGCAGTTTCTTGACGATCGAGCGCAGGCTGAACGGAATCACCAGCGCCTTGAAGAAGACGGCGATGCCGGCGGTCACCCACAGATGCGGGCGATCCTGCGCCCAGGCCTGCCATCCCACCGCCAGCGACAGGGCGATGGCGTGCAGCGTGAACACATTGATCAGCCCCATGATGCGGTCTTGATAGAGCAGCATGAAGCTGGTCAGCACCAGCATTCCGGCGAAGAAATTGGCGATATCGAAGGTGAGGTCCATTTACAGGCTCCTCGACACGAAGACCAGCAGGGTGCCCAGCAGCCCGAGCATCAGCGCAGCGCCGAGGAAATCCGGCACGCGGAAGACGCGCATCTTGGCGGTGGATGTTTCGAAGATTGCCAGACAGGCGCCCGCAACGAGCAGCTTGGCGACAAAGACGCCGACGCCGCGCAGCATACCGATCGCGTCGGATCCCGGCGCCGCGACTCCCCAGGGCGCGAAGATGCAGATGATGAGCGACACATAGAGCAGAAGTTTCAGCGCCGAGGCCCATTCGATCAACGCCAGATGACGCCCCGAATATTCGAGAATCATCGCCTCGTGCACCATGGTCAGTTCGAGGTGGGTCGCCGGATTGTCGACCGGAACGCGACCGTTTTCGGCGATGGCGACGATCAGCAGGGCGACGAGCGCCAGACCGATCGACACTCGCAATTCGAGATGCGGCACGAAATGCGCGACGATTTCGGAGAGCTGCGTCGTGCCCGCGGTGAGCGAGACGACGAAGACGATCATGATCGTCGCCGGTTCGGCGAGCGCCGCGAACATCATCTCACGGCTGGAGCCGATGCCGCCGAAACTCGTGCCGATGTCCATCCCGGCCAGCGCCAGGAAGAAGCGGGCGCTGCCCAGCAGGGCGACGATGGCGATGAGGTCCGCTGCCCAGCTGAACGGCAGACCGGTGGCGAAGGTCGGAACCAGCGCCGCCGCGACCCAGGTCGTGGCGAAGATGACGTAGGGAGCGAACCGGAACACCCAGGAGGCGTTTTCGGCGACGACCACATCCTTGCGGAACAGCCGGATGATGTCGCGATAGGGCTGCAGCGGCGAGGCCCCGCGCCGCCGCGTGAGCCGCGCCTTGATCTTGCGCGTGAAGCCGATGAGCATCGGCGCCAGCGCCAGCACCAGAAGCATCTGGAAGCCCTGCGCCGCGAGTCCGTATATCAGTGCCATATGGCCACCCCCAGAAGCAGCGCGACGAGGGCTCCGAAGACCAGCGACAGATAGCCCTGAATGCTCAGCAGATGAAATTTGTCGAGCGTCGCCGCGAGCCAGACGACGCTCTTCTCGATCGGATCATAGATGCGGGTGACGACACGATCCTCGATCTCGACGCCGAAGCGCGCCGGACGCGTTTCGCCGGTGAGCGGCATGTCGAGATGCTCGCGCGCGACGAAAACCGTGTCGGAAAACACGCGGCGCACCGGCTGCGCGAAGCTGCTGCCGCCGTACTGGCTGGCCGGGCTGGAGTCGGGAAAACCGCAATCCCAGGCTGGTCCACGTCGCACGCCGGCGCTGCCGAAACGGTGGGCGATCCAGATCGCCGCCCAAGTCGATGCGGCCATGAAGATCAGCACGACGAGACCATTGTAAGAGCTGCGGCTCTCAGCGATCGGCGCGATGGAGAGCCAGGGGACGGAGCCCTGCGTCGCCATCTGTCCGCCGACGAAGGCGCGCGCCGCCGGCGAAATGGTGTCGATGAAGAAGCCGGGGAACACGCCGGCGAGCACGCACAGGCCAAGCAGCCACCACATGGCGCCGAGCGAATAGGCGTCGGTCTCCTTCGCGGCGAGCGCCGCGGGCGACCGGGCGCGACCGAGAAAGGCGACGCCATAGGCGCGCACGAAACAGCCGGCGCACAGCGCCGCCGCGAGGGCGAGCGCCACGCCGACCGCCGGAATGAGCAGCTTGAGGCTCCAGGGCGCCAGCGACGGGCTGAGCAGCACCGCCTGGAACATCATCCATTCGGACACGAAGCCGTTGAGCGGCGGCAAGGCGGACAGCGCCATGGCGCCGCCGAGGAACAGCACGGCGGTGCGCGGCATGGTGTGGACGAGCCCGCCGAGCTTCTCGATGTCACGTTCGCCGGTCGCGCCCAGCACGGCGCCGGCGCCGAAGAACAGCAGCGTCTTGAACAGCGAATGGTTGAAGACGTGATACAGCGCTGCGGTGAAGGCCAGCGCCGCCGCGACGCCGTCGTTCTGGGACTTGAAGGCGAGCGCGAGACCGAGCGCAACGAAGATGATGCCGATGTTCTCGATGGTGCTGTAGGCCAGCAGCTTCTTGAGATCGGTCTCGATATTGGCGAACAGGATGCCCAGCACCGCCGTCGTCGCGCCCAGCGTCAGCAGCGGCAGGCTCCACCAGTATGCCGGCGGCCCCAGCAGATCGAAGACGATGCGCACGAAACCGTAGATCGCCACCTTGGTCATGACGCCGCTCATCAGACCCGAGACGTGGCTCGGGGCGGCGGGATGCGCCAGCGGCAGCCAGATATGCAGCGGCGCGAGGCCGGCCTTCGAACCGGCGCCGAGCAGGGCGAGCGCCAGCGCAAGCCCCGGGACCCAGGCGGCATGGGCGGCGCTACGCATCTGCGAGAACTGATAACCGCCTTCCGACCCGGCGAGCAGCCCGAAACACATCAGCAGCGCCAGCGTGCCGAAGCTCGCCATCACCAGATAGATGAAGGCCGCCCGGCGGTTTTCCGCTTCGTGATGATGCGACATCACCATCGCCCAGGAGGTGAGCGACATGAACTCCCATGAGACGAGGAAGACGTAGGCGTCGTCGGCAAGGACGACGAGATTCATGCCGGCGAGAAAAGCCGGGAAGAAAGGCAGGATGCGACCCGGATCCTTCTCGTGGGCACCGTAGCCGATGGCGTAGAAGCCGGCCGCCGCCCCGCCGAGATCGACGACGGCGAGGAAGAAGGCGCTGAGCACGTCGAGCTTGAAATGCGCGCCCATCCAGGGAAGCCCCAGTGGCAGCGCGGTAGTAACGACATCGGCGCCGCGCGGCGCCACCGCGCACAGGAACAGGAAAGCGCAAATCGCGGCGCTGGCGCCGTAGGTTTCCCTGACGATCGTCTCACTGCTGGAGCGCAGCGCCGCGCGCACGGCGACGGCGAGCAGCATGGCCACGCCGATCAGCGCCATTGTCAATGGCATGAGGTATCACCTTCCATCGGAGGCTGGAGGCGCGCTGGGGAGAGCGGCCGGTCGGAGCAAAGGTCGCGCACACTTACTGACGCGGCGATCGGCCGCATTCCCCGGTAGTGGCGCCGGAGAATGCGGCCGATCACACAATGCATCATGCAATGGCGCGGCGCCGGGAGGCAAGCGGGTGATCTGTCGCCGCGACGTGGCAATGGAGCCCGTCGATGCGCGCCGAGCCACCGCTCCGGTCGTAGTCCTCACAGAAGTGATGGAGATATTCCATGACCGTGTGGTCGATCATGGCGGCGCCCGACACGTCGAACACCAGCGCAAGACCCTTCGGAAGTTTCGCGAGATCGGACTTCAAAGAGATGTAGTTGGCGAAGAAGGCCGCTCCCCGGATGGCGACATGGACGCCGTCCTGCCGCCGGGCGATGTCCGAATGCAGCTTGAACACGTCGTGCAGATCGAAGCCGTTGGAGACGCCACGCACCACATGCAGGGCGAATTCGGCGACGATGCCGATCAGCACGCCGATCAGCAGGTCGGTTGCGAGAACGCCGACGATGGTGATGACGAAGACCGCCAGCTGATCGGCGCCGATCGACCACGTCTTCTTGAATTCCATCGGCGACGCCAGCCGGAATCCGGTGAACACCAGCAGAGCGGCGAGGGAGGACAGCGGGATTTCGTGGATGAGCCGCGGGAAGGCGGCGACGAACACGAACAGGAAGGCGCCGTGGAAGAAGTTGGCCCAGCCGGTTTTCGCGCCATTGTTCACATTGGCGGAGCTGCGGACGATTTCGGCGATCATCGGCAGGCCGCCGACGAGGCCGCACAGCAGATTGCCGGCGCCGACCGCCGCAAGATCGCGGTTGAGGTCCGAGGCGCGCTTGTAGGTGTCGAGCTTGTCCACCGCCGTGGCGCTGAGCAGGCTTTCGAGGCTGCCGACGAGGCAGATGGTCAGCACCTGCTGCCAGAACACCGGCTTCGCGATCATCGAAAAGTCCGGGAAGGCGAAACCCTTGAAGAAGTTTTCAGGGATGGTCACAAGGAACTTCGGACCGATGGCGTATTCCTGATGCGCAAGGAAGGCGGTGTTCGGCAGGAACAGATACTTGTGCTCGTGCGCCAGATCGAACCAGTGACCCAGACCCATGCCGATCAGCACCACCAGCAACGGCGCCGGGATCATCTTGAGAGTGCGGCTGCGCACGGCTGTCCAGGCGATGAGCAACAGCAGGCCGACGAAGCCGATGATGGCGACTTCCGGGTTCATATCCCGAAAGCTCGAGGGGATGGCGCCGATCGTCGCGAACAGCGAGTCGGCGTTCGGCTTGACGCCCAGCATTACATGGATCTGCTTGGCCATGATGATGATGCCGATCGCCGCCAGCATGCCGTGCACCGCCGAGGCCGGGAAAAACGCCGAGAGCTTGCCGGCCTTGAGAAGGCCCATGGCAATCTGGATGACGCTGGCGCAGACGATCGCCGCCAGCGTGAAACGGTAGCCGGCCATTGCGTCGCCCTCGCCGAGGGCGTGGACCGAGTCCAGAATGACGACGATCAGACCGGCGGCAGGTCCGGTGACGGTGACGAACGATCCGTTCAGCCTGGACACGATCAGGCCGCCGATGATCGCAGTGATCAGCCCCGCCTGCGGCGGGAAGCCGGACGCCATGGCGATGCCGAGACACAGCGGCAGGGCGATCAGAAACACGAGAAAGCCGGAGATGACGTCGCTGCGCCAGTTTTCGACGAGGCCGGCGAAGCCGGTTCTCGGGAGCGCGCGGTCGATCACTGCTTCAGTCATGGGCAAGACTTCCTTCGCGATGCGCCGACCGTCGGGGAGAACGGTCGGTGTGTTGAGCCGGGAACGGCCAGACAGGCGGTCGGTTCGGCGCGTCCGCAAGAAGCGGAAGGGCAGGAGTCGATCAGGGTATTCCCCGCCGATCCCGCGACTCCTGTCTCCTTTCAAGACCGGCGCCAGCCGCCCCGGCGTCGGAAATTGAGCAGATGCCGAATTTGCTCACTATCGTGGCCTTTCCTTACGCAAAGATTACGACATCATGTTTCTGTAATGTTTCTGTATGCGCTATAATATGTCTGCAACATTTCTATATGCCATGTTTTTGCCGTGAAGCTGGCCCTCGAAAAATTCACATGTCGGGTAACTAACTGTCATAGCAAAATAAAAACAGGCGCGCGGGCAAACTGCCAATAAACTATGCAGTAATGCTCGCATCATGAGCGCCGCTTGTTTGTCGAACCGCCGCCGCGCGCCCAGCCATATTCCCATCTCTGCATTCGCCGTCTATCCTGCCCATTGCAGGCCGATGCGCCTGCCGCCGCGCCGCGGGTCGCGCGGCGGCTCCATGCAGGAACGTGTCGAGGTGGCGTCTTCCATCCTGGTCGTCGAAAGCGATGCCGAGATCGGTGAACGGATCGCGCGCTATCTGCTGGACAACGGGTTCGAGACGGAAATCGTCGCCGACGGACTGGCCATGGAGGCGGCGCTGCGGCGGCGGCAGCGCGACCTCGTGCTTCTCGATCTCGCATTGCCGGGCGAAGACGGGCTGGCGATCTGCCGGCAACTGTCCATCGAACGCAATATCCCGAATATCGTGGTGACGGCGCAGATCGACGAGGTCGATCGAATTCTGGCGCTCGAGATGGGCGCCGACGACTGCGTGGTCGCGCCGTTCAATTTCCGTGAGCTTCTGGCCCGCATCCGCGCCGTGTTGCGCCGCGCGGGGCCCAGAGCCGCCATTGACGATGGCAAGGCCCGAACCGCCTATCTGTTTGCGGGATGGACGGTCGACCTGAAGACAAGAGAAGCAATCACGCCCCTCGGCGACACGGCCGCTCTGACGGCTGCAGAGTTCGATCTCCTGCATGCGCTGTGTGAAAACCCCAATCGCGTGCTCACCCGCGATCAGTTGGTCGACATGACCCATGGTGCGTTGCGCGGGCCGTTCCAGCGCAGCATCGACGTTCTCGTGAGCCGACTGCGGCAGAAGATCGAAGCCGACCCCAAGAATCCGGCGTTCATCCGGACGATCCGCTCGGAAGGCTATCTGTTTGCGGCGCAGGTCTCGAAGCGATAGGCCGCGGATGTGGCCTTGCCGTCTCAGAGGCCTTCGTCTTCGGGCGTGGTCGCCGCGTCGATCCTTTCTTCACTGTAGTCTTCGATTTCGAGCCACATGGCGTTGAGGATCGCGAAAGCGCAGGCGAGGCCAAGTCCGAGAACCCAAGTGAAGTACCACATCGTCCGACCTCTCGATTCAGTAGGCGTAATCGTCGCCGCGCGTCACCTGCGCTTCGGTGACCACGCCGCGGAACACGCGATAGGCCCAAACCGTGTAGGCGAGGACGATCGGCAGGAACACCAGCACCGCGCACAGCATCAGCCCGAGCGTCGTCAGACTCGACGAGGCGTCCCACACCGTGAGGCTGTGGGCAGGATGGCTCGACGATGGCAGGAGGAACGGAAACAGGCTGAAGCCGGCGGTGGTCACGACGCCGGCCACGGCCGCGCCGCTGGCGACGACGCCGAGCCGCGGTCGCTTGGCCCGCAGCGCGACGAAAGCGACCGCGACGCCAGCATAAGCGAGCAATGGAGCCGCGAGACTGGCTGGGAAACGCTTGTAGTTCGCCAGCCAGGCGCCGTGCTCCACTGTCACCTTCTTCAGCATCGGATTGGACGGACCGGCGGCGTCGATCGCGCGATCGACGACATAACCGTCGACGCCCAACGCCATCCACAGGCCGGCGAGCGAAAACAGCAGCGCGAGAACGAGCGCTGCGCCCGCACCGTATCTGCGCGCCCGGGCCGCAACGTCGCTATCGCTCTTGGCGGCGAGATAGGCGGCGCCGTGCAGGGTGAGCATGGCGACGGCGACGAGGCCGCAGAGCAGCGCGAAGGGATTGAGAAGACCCGGAAGATCACCCTCGTAGACGACCTGCAACGTGCGATCGAAATGGAACGGCACGCCGCGCAGCAGATTGCCGAAGGCGACCCCGAAGATGAGCGTCGGGACGAGCCCGGAGACGAAAAAGACAATGTCCCAGCTTTTCCGCCACAGGGGCGAAGATAATTTGGAGCGGAAGGTCAGCGCCGCCGGGCGCAGCACAAGACCCACGAGCGCCAGCATCATGGCGAGATAGAAGCCGGAGAAGGCCGCCGCATAGAGCAGCGGCCAGGCTGCAAAGACCGCGCCGCCGGCCAGCACCAGCCAGATCTGATTGCCCTCCCACACGGGGCCGATGGTATTCAGCGAAACACGGCGCTGGGCGTCGGTGCGACCGACAAAAGGATGCAGCATGGCGACGCCGAGATCGAATCCGTCGGTGACCGCAAATCCGACCAGCAGCACCCCGAGCAGCGCCCACCAGACGAGGCGCAGGATTTCATATTCGAACAGCATCACGCGCCCCCTTGCTGCGCCGCAGCCGGAACAGGCGCCGGCGTCGCCTCGCCCGTGCGATCCTGCGGACCAAGGCGGACATATTTGATGATCAATCCGAGATCGACGACCGCGAGAGCCGAGTAGAAGGCGACGAAACCAATCAGACTCGCCCATACATTCCCGGCGGCGATGTTGGAGGCGCCGACGAAGGTCGGCATGACGCCGTCGATGATCCAGGGCTGTCGCCCATATTCGGCGACGATCCAGCCGAGTTCCGCCGCCACCCAGGGCAGCGGCAGGCTGAGCATCGCCGTCCACAGAAACCAGCGCTCGCCGCAGCGACGACGCGACGACAACCAGAAGGCGAAGCCGAACAGCGCGATGAAATAGAAGCCAAGCGCCACCATGATGCGGAAGGACCAGAACAAAACAGGCACGTCGGGGATCGTCGACATTGCCGCCGCGTGGATTTGTTCGGGCGTGGCATTGTCGATGTCGGGTCGGATGCGCTTCAGCAGCAGCGCATAGCCGAGATCGCGCATCGAGCCTTCGAGCTCGGCAGGAACGCTCGCGGCGCCCCCGCCGTTCGCCTCGATCCATCGGTAGCCCGGCAGTCCGTCGCGGATGCGTTTCTCGGCGATCGCGACCAGTGGCTTGATGCCCTCCACCGGCATATCGACCGATCGCGTGGCGATGAGGCCGAGCAGCCAGGGAATCTTCACCTCGTATTTCGTGGTTTCGCTTTTCACATCCGGCAGGCCGAACAGCGTGAAGGACGCCGGCGGCGGCTCGGTTTCCCACATCGCCTCGATGGCGGCGATCTTCATTTTCTGGTTTTCGCCGGCGGTATAGCCGCTCTCGTCGCCGAGCACGACAACCGACAGCGACGAGGCGAGGCCGAAGCTGGCGGCGACGACGATCGAACGGCGAGCGATGTCGCGATGCACGCCGCGCAGCATGTAATATGCGCCGATCGACATCACGAACATGGCTCCCGTGACATAGCCGGCGCTGACCGTATGAAGGAACTTCGACTGCGCTACAGGATTGAACAGCACGTCGCCGAAGGACGACAGCTCCATGCGCATGGTTTGCGGATTGAAATGCGCGCCGACCGGATTCTGCATCCAGGCGTTGGCGACGAGAATCCACAGGGCCGAAAGATTGCTCCCGAGCGCGACGAGCCAGGTGACGGCAAGATGGCCGACCTTGCTCAGCCGCTTCCAGCCGAAGAAGAACAGGCCGACGAAAGTCGCCTCGAGAAAGAAGGCCATCAGTCCTTCGATCGCCAGCGGCACGCCGAAAATGTCGCCCACATAATGCGAGTAGTAACTCCAGTTGGTTCCGAACTGGAATTCCATGGTGACGCCAGTGGCGACGCCCATGGCGAAATTGATGCCGAACAGCGATCCCCAGAACTGCACGGCGTCGCGCCAGACCTTGCGGCCGGTCATGACATAGATGCTCTCCATGATCGCGAGCAACCAGGAGAGTCCGAGCGTGAGCGGCACGAAGAGGAAATGATAGAGGGCGGTCAGCGCGAATTGGAGCCGGGAGAGCGTCACCACGTCGAGTTCGGGCATTCTTTCAAACTCCTTGCAGATCACCGCGTCGCAGCGGGCGGCCTGCCGGCGAATAAATCCGCCATAGCGGCGGGGGTGACATGCGGTTGACGCGCCGGGGCGACGACCAGCACATAGAGGGCGACGAGGGCAGCCAGCTTCAGCGCCAGCGCGAGAGCCACATCCCGGAAGAGTCGCTTGTGCGTCATGGATTGTCTCGAAAACATGCGCCTGCGACCGTGTCGTGACAGCGTTGGCGCGCCAAAGCCAACCGGACGCCGTTACGCGCCGCCGGTTCGAAAGCAAAAGCCAGTGTTAGCGTCGCCGCCTTGCGCGGGGGCGCCGGGCGACGAGAGAACCGCCTCCCCCTCCTTATAAGCAGGTCGCGGCCACGCGTCACGCGCGCCTTGCGCGCAGGCGCACAATCCCGAGCAATTTCATGATGACTCGCTCGTAAACCGGCTCCGCCTGCCCTTTTCTCACCTTGCGCAGGAAGTAAATCTCATAGGCGACCTTGGCGAGATGCACCCAGTAGCCCTTGCTCGACCAGTTGACATTGCGCGGCGGGATTTGCGGCTGGGCGACGAAAGCGATGCCGCTGTCGCCGAAATCGGCGAGGCAGACGGCGTTCCAGGTGCCTTCATGCGTAGGTTCCTTGCCGGCGACGAGATCGTGGATGTTGTGGGCTGCGGCTGTGCACATCGATTCGATCATGTAGCCGGTTTTCGGCATGCCGACCGGCACCGGCGTCGCCTCGAAGGGCGGCAACGCAACGCAGACTCCGACGGCGAAGACATTCGGATATCTGGCGTTGCGCTGCTTGCGGTCGACGGTCACGAAGCCGCGGGGATTGGTGAGGCCCTCGATCCACGCGCCGGTTTCGTCGCGCAGGCAGTCGCCGCCGCGGAAGGCCGGCAGCATCATGGTGAATTTTGTAGCGATCTTGTGGGTCTTCTTCACCGAGCCGTCGTCGTTCAGCTCCGTCGCTTCGACGCAATCGGCGTCGACCCGATCGACTTTGGCGTTGGTGATCCATTTGATGTCACGATCGCGCATCACCGATTCGAGCATGCCCTTGGTGTCGCCGACGCCGCCGAGGCCGAGATGACCGATATACGGCTCCGACGTCACGAAGGTGATCGGAACCCGATCGCGAATCCTGCGCTTGCGAAGATCGGACACGACCGTGAGCGCATATTCATAGGCCGGACCGAAACAGGAGGCGCCCTGCACCGCGCCGATGACCATCGGACCCGGGTTCTTGCAGAACTCCTCCCAGGCGTCGCCGGTGAGGCCGGCGTGATCGACATGGCAAACGGATTTGGTGTGACCATTGGGGCCAAGACCCTCGACTTCGTCGAAGGCGAGATGCGGACCGGTGGCGATGACAAGATAATCGTAGTCCAGAGTCGAACCGTCGTTCAGCTCGACGACATTCTCAGCCGGCTTGACCCGCTTCGCGCCGACCGAGGTGAATGCGATCTTGCGGCGCGCGAACACATCGGCAAGTTTCACCTTGATGTCCGAGGGCTTGCGCCAGCGCACAGCGACCCAGGGGTTGGACGGCACGAACTGGAAATAGTCGGTCTGCGACACGACGGTGATCTCGGCCTTCCGGCCGAGCAGATCCTTCAGTTCGAAAGCCAGCGGAACGCCGCCGATGCCGGCGCCCAGAACCACGATCTTCGTCATTGTCTCTTCCCCTGCGCCACGTTCGATGCGGCGGCTTTTGGTTGTCCTCGTGGCGCGCCCGTCAGAACCGCGCCAGTCCGGTTTTCCTAGAATGCACGGCCCGGCGCGACGCCGAGTCTCCTGAGAGCGAAGGCAAGCGGGCACAGTCCCGTGAGCGACGCCTGCAACAGGTTCGCTCCAACGAACGCCGTGAGAATAAGCCACCAGGGACTGAAGAAATGCGCCAAAGTCACGCTTGTGAGAATTACGGAGCCGGCAAAGGCCATCACGATGCGGTCGATATTCATCCTGCTTCTCCCATTTCGCCCGATCACGGCGGCGCCACGCGTCGAAGGCGTGCGCTCGCAAGCCACCCGTCAAATCGGGGCGCGCGTTTTGAATGGCTCACTACATTCGCACTTGCTAAAATATATATCACTAATATAATGTCAAGCAGGATGCTGGAGGATAACATGAGATTCCCTCGCCGTTCGCCACTTTGGGGCGCGCTCGCCGCCTGTGCGGCCTGCTGGGCGCCGGGCGGCGCCCCGGCTGCAGAGGTCGAGGTGCGCATGACGCAGATCGACGATCTGAAAGCGGTGATCGCGACGGTAGAGCCTGTTCACCTCTTGCCGTTGCGCGCGCGGATCGGCGGCACGGTGGCCAGCTTGAAGATAAGGGAAGGCGATCGCGTGACCGCCGGGCAGGAAGTGGCCACGGTCGCCGATCAGAAGCTCGGCATCCAATCGCAGGCGCTCGACGAACGCGTGCGCTCCCTGCAGGCGCAACGCGACAAGGCGCAGGCCGACTTCGAACGCGCCCGCGATCTCCTCTCGCGCGGCGTGACCACCAGGGTCATCTTCGACCAGTCGAAAACCGCGCTGGACGTGGCGGAGCGCAATCTCGGCGCCATGCGCAACGACCGCGGCGTCGTGGTGCAGCAGAGGGCCGAGGGCGCCGTGCTGGCCTCGGCCAACGGCCGCGTGCTCACCGTGCCGGCCTCGGTCGGACGCGTGGTGATGCCGGGCGAAACCATCGCCACGGTCGCCGAGGATCAATACATCCTGCGCCTGCAACTGCCGGAACGTCACGCCAGGTTCATGCGCGCCGGCGACGGCGTGCAGATCGCCGGCCGCGGCCTCGACGCGAGCGCCGGCGACAAGCGCGTGCTGGGGCGCGTGCGCATCGTCTATCCGGAGATTCAGGGCGGCCGCGTCGTCGCCGATGTCGAGGTGGAAAATCTCGGCGATTATTTCGTGGGCGAGCGTACCCGCGTGTACGTGCCCACCGGCAAGCGCGACACGATGTTCGTTCCGAGAACCGCCGTCTACCGCCGCGCCGGCGTCGATTTCATACGGCTCGCGAAGGGCGGTGAAATTGTCGTTCAGATCGGCGAAACGCGCGGCGACGACATCGAAATCCTGTCCGGCCTCGTCGATGGCGATGTGGTGACGACCCCATGAAATACGGCATTTCCGGCGCGCTTGCCCGCGTCTTCATCGCCTCGCCGCTGACGCCGCTGCTGCTGATCGCCTCGCTGCTCGTCGGGCTGATCGCCTTGCAGGCCTTGCCTCGCGAGGAGGAGCCGCAAATCTCGGTTCCGCTCGTCGACATCATGGTGCCGACCAACGGCTACAAGGCGGACGATGCCGTCGAACTCGTCACCCGGCCGCTGGAAGATCTCATCAAGGCGGTCAGTGGCGTCGAACATGTCTATTCGCAGACGCAGGACGACAATGTCGTCGTGACGGCCCGCTTCTTCGTCGGCACGCCGCAGGACAACGCCGTGCTGCGCGTGCACGACAAGATCCGCGCCAACATCGCCGATTTGCCGAAAGGCATTCGCGAACCGCTGATTGTCGGCCGTGGCATAGACGATGTGGCGATCGTCGTGCTCACCCTCGCCGCAAAGGCGGAGCACGCCGCCAACTGGACCGACAATCAGCTTTATCAGGTTGCGCAGGAGTTGCAGCACGAACTGACCAAGGTCGACAATGTCGGCCTCAGCTACATCGTCGGCGGCGCCCCCAACCAGATTCGCGTCGAGCCAGATCCCGAACGTCTGTCGCTCTATGGCGTCACGCTCAACCAGCTCGTCGACAAAATCAGCAACGCCAACCGCTCCTTTCTCGTCGGCGCCTTCCGTGGCGCCGATCGATTCACTTCTGTCGTCGCCGGCCAGACCTTGCAGGGCATTCCCGACATCGGCCTGCTGCTCGTCACCAGCCGCGACGGGCGACCCGTGTATGTGAAGGATGTCGCGACCGTGCGCCTCGGAGCCGCGCAGCCGGAGCGTCTGGGTTGGACGATGACGCGCGCCAAGGATGGAACGCTCGACAAGCGTCCGGCGGTCAGCCTCGCCATAGCAAAGCGCAAGGGCGCCAACGCCGTGGTGCTGGCAGAGGAAATCCTGCACCGGCTGGAGATCGTGCGCGGGCGCGTGATACCGGAAGACATCGAGATTTCGGTCACCCGCAATTATGGCGAGACAGCCAGCGACAAGGCCAATGAACTCCTGTTCCATCTGGCGCTGGCGACGGCTTCCATCGTCGCGCTGATCGTGGTTCTGGTGGGGTGGCGCGAAGGCGTCGTCGTCTTCGTCATCATTCCGACGACGATCCTGCTCACCATGTTCGCATCATGGATGATGGGTTACACCATCAACCGCGTCAGCCTGTTCGCGCTGATCTTTTCCATCGGCATCCTCGTCGACGACGCGATCGTCGTCGTCGAGAACATCGTGCGCCACTGGCAGATGCGGGGCGACCGTGGCCTTACCGAAACGGCGATAGAGGGCGTGGCGGAGGTCGGCAATCCGACCATCGTCGCGACACTCACTATCGTTGCCGCGCTGTTGCCGATGCTGTTTGTCTCGGGACTGATGGGTCCCTACATGAGCCCCATTCCGGCGAATGCGTCACTCGCCATGGTTTTCTCCTTCTTTGTCGCCATGACCATCACGCCCTGGCTGCTGATGAAGATCGCCGGCCGACGATTCGAAGCCGGCGCCGTCGATGGACACGACGGGCATGATCCCGGCGCGATGGGCCGGTTCTATGTGCGCATCGCTATGCGTCTTCTGCACGGCCGCGAGGGTTCGAAACGTTTTCTCCTGTATGTCGGATTGGCGACTCTGGCGGCGCTGGGGCTGTTCGCCACGAAAAGTGTTCGCGTGAAGCTGCTGCCCTTCGACAACAAGTCGGAACTGGCCGTGGTCGTCGATCTGCCGCGCGGCGCGTCGCTGGAGGCGACCGATCGCTTGCTGACCGCGGCGGCGGAACGGCTGAAGGATCTGCCCGAACTCACCTCCATCCAGTCCTACGCCGGCGCGGCCGCGCCGTTCAACTTCAACGGGCTCGTGCGCCACTACTATTTGCGCGCGGCGCCCAACATGGGTGATCTCGCCATCAATCTGCTGCCCAGGGACGAGCGCAAACGGGCGAGCCACGCCATCGCGCTCGACATTCGTGAACGCCTGAAAGGTCTCGTTCGGCCCGAACACACAGCCATCAAGGTCGTCGAAGTGCCGCCGGGTCCGCCGGTGCTGTCGACGCTGCTCGCCGAAATCTACGGGCCGACGGCGGAGGCGCGGCGCGCACTGGCCACGCGGGTGCGCAAGGCTTTCGACTCGGTCGATTTCATCGTCGATTCGGACGACAGTTTCGGCGTGCAGGAAGAGCGCCTGCGCTATTCCATCGATCAGGAGGCGCTGGAATTCCACGGCGTGGAGGAACAGGCGGTCTACGACACGATCGCCGCCATCGTCGGCGGCATGAAGATCGGCTTCTCGCAGCGTGGCGGCGGCGCCAGGCCCATCGACATCACCCTCGCCCTGCCGCGGTCCACGATGACCTCGTCCGAGCGCATATTGTCGACGCCGCTGCCCGCCGGCGGCACGTCGCGTCAGGGAGCGAATGTCGAACTTGGCGATGTCGTGAAGGCGACGCACGAGCCCGGCTCCTTCCCGATCTTCCGCCGCGACGGGCGCTTTGCAGAGATGGTGACGGCGGAACTCGCGGGCCGATTCGAGGCGCCGATCTACGGCATGTTCGCGGCGGAAGATGCGATCAAGGCGCAGGAGTGGGGCAAGGACGGCCCGCCGACGATCAAATATCACAACCAGCCGCTCGACGATTCTCGGCCGACGGTGCTGTGGGATGGCGAGTGGGAGGTGACCTATGTGACCTTCCGAGACATGGGCGCGGCTTTCATGGTGGCGCTGCTCGGCATCTATCTGCTGGTCGTCGCCCAGTTCGGATCGTTCCGCCTGCCCCTGGTCATTCTGGCGCCGGTTCCGCTCACCCTGCTGGGCATCATGGTCGGGCATTTCCTGTTCGGCGCCGCCTTCACCGCAACATCGATGATCGGCTTCATCGCGCTCGCCGGCATCGTCGTGCGCAACTCGATCCTCCTCGTCGACTTCATCCGTCATCTGCGCGAAAAAGGAATGCCCTTGCGAACGGCCCTGGTCGAAGCCGGCGCAGTACGTTTCAAACCGATCTTCCTCACCGCCGCGGCGGCGATGATCGGCGCAGCCTTCATCCTGACCGACCCGATCTTTCAGGGTCTTGCAATCTCTCTGGTGTTCGGTCTCGCCTCGTCGACTGCGCTGACACTGTTGGTCATTCCGGCGATCTATGTCGTGCTGCGCGACGACGAGCCGGCGGACAAAGCCTCACCCTGAATTTATACGCATCGCGGTGCAGCGAACCATTCAGAAGCGCACAGCAGCGCACCCCTTCCGATGAAAATGCGGCTCGCCTCAGGCGGCGATGGACTGCTGGGCGAACAGGGCAGAAGTGTCGACCACCATGCCGAAGCCTCCGTCGGAGAGCAGAACGCTGCCCGTCACGCCGCGGACCTTCGACAGGCAACCTTCGAGAGGGCGCACGAGCAACGGCTGCTGCCCAACGATTTCATCGACCTGAAGCGACAGCATCTTCTCGCCCTCGACAAGCACGATGAACAGAAGGGCCGCTTCGGGAGACGCCGCCGACTGGGCAGCATTGGCCTCCTGCGGCAACTGGATGACCGGCGCGAACACACCGCCATCCAGCCGCAGCACGGTCTGGCCGCCGTTCGCCGAGAGGACCAGCACATTCTCGCGCCCCAGATGCATGATCCGCTTCACCGAACGGATCGGCAATGCGTAATGAACCGCGCCGATGCGCACGATCAGGCTTTCCAGCACTGTCATGGCGCGGGACAGCGCAATTTCGAAGCGCATCCGGTCGCGCGACGGCGCGCGCACGACGATCTCCCCGCCACGCGCGCGCAGCACACGCCGGATATCCGCGCCACGCGCGTCGAGCGGATCGTCCCATATCGCGCGGAGAGCGTCCGCGCGCGGCCCTTGCGCATCGACTGTGGCCATGGTGCGGCTCTCGGATTGCGAGAGTGCGACGCCAAGGCGCAGCGGATCGGCGCCGAAAGGCGCCTGCCCGGCGCACAGGCGCACCAGCGACGTGAGAGGGGTATCGAATGCGTCCAGAGCGTCGGCGTCGATCTCCGCATCCTCTCCGGTGAGCGTCACCAGTATATCCCCGCCCGCCTGCGCAGCCGCGGCGTGCGCGACGCGCTCCAGCGGCGCCAGCAATCGACGCCCCGGATGCAGGCGCGACGCCACGATATCCTGCTGGAGGCGCTCCAGACCGGCCGCGACACGCGCCTCGAGCTGCAGCAGTTCCTCCATTCCGGCCTTCCAATGTCCCAGCTGGGCCAGTGAGTCCGTCGCCACGAGCGACGTGTCTGCAGCGCCACGCACCACGGATTCGATCGCTGCGGCAGCGTCGAGCATGGCGAGACGCCGCAACGTATGTCCGAATGCGGCCTGCGCCGCGACGATCTCGCCAACCGATTCCAGCAGATTGGCGCCCGCTCGAGCGGGCGCGGTCTCGGCATCCTGCCCCGCCTCCGGATCCGATTGCGGACACATGCTGGCAAGGATGGTCAGGGCATCGCCATTCGGGTCGAATCCACGCAGCGCAGCCTCGACGGCGGGGGCTTCCATGCTGCCGGCGATGAGAAAATCGAACAGGGTCGAATCTGCGTCGAACACGGTCGCACTGCCGATGACTCTGGTATGAGCGGTCACCCACTCCAGAAACGGCAAGGCGATGTCGGGCTGGCGCTCCGTGTCCGCGCGAATCATGAAGAATCGCAGCCCTTCCTGCAACGCGGCTTCGGCGGCGGAACGACTCTCGGGCGTCATCGACTCCTCGAAGGCGCGCGGCAGACAGAGCCGGTCCAGAGCCGGGCTCGCGCCGACCGGACGCAGGCGCGCCAGCGCCGCCGAGGTCTTCGACAGCAACGGCTCCACCACTTCTGAGGATCCGGTAAGCGACGGCTCCGCGGCTTCGAGGAACAAGGTCAGCGCCTCGCCCAGCACCGGGGCCGACCAGGCCGCGCCATCGGCGGCGCGCGCCACGAGGTCCACCAGCGCGCCGGCGACATCCTGCGCCGCGGTGAGGCCACGCGCGTGGCAGATGCAGCGAAAATGCTCCAGCAGCCGACGGATGTGGGGAAGATCGAGATCATCCGGGGCCTTCCGATCGATAGCGTCCGTGAGCGAATCGAGGGTGTCCCCAGCCTGCGCCTCGCACCATGCCGCCAGCAGCGTGCAAAGCTGCGGGCCCGGCTCCATGTCCTCGATCAACACGAGCTGATTGTAGAGGCTGAAGGCCGCATGTGCGAAGGCCTCGGAGTCCTGCGCCGAACTGACGCTGTCGGAAGCCGCGGCGAGTCCAAAATAGCCGGCGCTCCGCGCGGCGGCCGACAAGGCGGCGGCCGCGTCGGCGATAGACGGAGACATTTCGAAATCGGGAACGCACGCTTCTTGCGTGACGATCGTCGCATCGGCGCAAGCGAACCTCGCCCGCTCTTCCTCGAACAACACCCGGAAACGCATGGCCTCCGAGGCTATATCACGGGGTTCCGCCGCGGCGACGAAAGTGTCGACCTCACTGGCCCAGGAGTCGAGCCCGATGCGGTCAGCGGCGTCGCGCAAGGGAATCATTGCGGCGATCGCCGCTGTGCGGCCTTCTTCCGCGGGCAAAGCGGCAGCGGCGGCGAGGTCGTCGAGCGCTTTCGCGGCGAGTTCGAGAAAGATTTCGAGATACAGCGGGTCGTCACACAGACGCCCCTCCGGCCGCGAAAAGATCGCGGAGTCCACCGACTCTTCGGACGCTCGTTCAGCCTCCGACGTCGTCGCGGAACGCCACGCATGCATCTCTCGCATGCGGTCGACGACATCCGAGACCAAGTCGGCGCGGCAATCGCGACGCGATGCGACCGCTTCTTCCAGCATGCCGCGCAGACTGTCGACAGCCTCGAGGAGCAGCTTTGTCATGTCGACGTCGAGCACGACGCCGTCGTCGCGCACGAGGCCGACCAAATCCTCGGCGGCATGCGCACAGGCTTCGATCGCGCACAGGCCAAGGATTCGCGAATTGCCCTTGAAAGTGTGCAGCGCGCGAAACAGGCCGGCGATTGCGTCGCGGTCACCGGCGTCGGCGCGCAGAGTGAGAAGCGCATCTTCGGCTGCTTCGAGGGCCTGTCCGCCATCGTCCGCATAAAGCGACCAGATTTCTTCGAATTCATCGGACACGACAGCAACCTTCGTTCTCGATCGACGCCGAACGGACGACAATTCGCATCAGGCCGGCGCCAGTGCAGCGAGTGTCTTGGCGAGTTCGGCGCCTCGCTTGTCAGCGAGATCCATCGACACCGCGCCCGACGGCTTGGTGACGATGGCGTCTGCGCCGAGCTTGCGGGCTTCGGCGGCGTAACGCGAACCGGCTGCGGCGACGGACGACAGGATGACGACCTTGGCGGACGATTTCATCTTGGCGTGCCGTAGGAACTCCAACCCGTTCATTTCCGGCATCTCGATGTCGAGCAATATGACGTCGAGGTCAGGCAACTTGCCGAGCTGCTCGAGCGCCTTCTTGCCGTTTTCTGCGGCGGCCACCACTTTGTAGCCCGGCAGGCCGCCTACGAAGTTGGAGACGACGACCCGCATCATGGCGGAGTCGTCGACGATCATCACCTTGCGCATCTCGATTGTCCTTCTGTTGTGGCATTGAAAAAGTTCAGAACTTGCCGAACCCGCGTTCGTCCTTGTCCAGCGGAATCACTGCGCTGGCCGATCGCGAACCGCCTGCGGCGGCAACCGCCTTGCGGGCCGGAGACGCCGCCGGTCGCTGCGCAGCGAGCAGCGCCTTGAGTTGCGCCAGCATCTCTTCCGGCAATCCCGACAATTCCTCGAGCAACGGCGTCGTGCTGTGCGAGGTGTTCTCCCGCAGCTTGAACCGCCGGACCGACTCGCGCATCTGACCCGCGAGGCTGCTCAGTTCCGAGGAGGCGGACGCGAGTTCCTCAGCCTGCTGGCTCCCGTCCTGAGCAGATTTCCCGACCTGGGTCATGGCGAGGTTGATCTGAGAAACGCCGCGCGACTGCTCGGTGCTCGCCGTGGCGATCTCGGCGACGAGATCCTTGACCTTCACGACATTGCCGACGATGAGATCGAGCGCTTCGCGGGTCTGGGCGGCGATAGTCACGCCCTGCGACACGCGCTTCACCGAATCCTCGATCATGTCGGAGGTTTCGCGCGCCGCCTTGGCGCTGCGGCCGGCCAGATTGCGGACTTCCTGCGCGACCACCGCAAAACCACGGCCGTGCTGCCCCGCGCGCGCCGCTTCGACCGCTGCGTTGAGCGCCAGCAGATTCGTCTGGAAGGCGATCTCGTCGATGACCTTGATGATCTTGCCGATGTTCTGCGACGCTGCGTTGATCGCATTCATCGCTTCGGTCATCTGCTGCATCTTCGCCTGACCGTCGTTGGCCGCCTGCGAAGTGCCGATCACCAGCTGATTGGCGGCGCGGGCGTTTTCCGTATTGGCCTGCACCTGCGAATTGGTCTGCGTGAGGCTGGAGGTCACCTCCTCGACGGCGGAGGCCTGCTCCTCTGAATTCGAAGCCATGCTCTGGGAGGCGCCGTTCAGCTGATCCGACGCCTTGCCAACCTGTTCGACACCCTCGACGATCTCGTAGAGCGTCCGGTTTATCCCGTCGAGCGCCCGATCGAACGAGCTTTTGACGACGAGGAAGTCGCCTCGGTACTCGCCATGAAGCTCGACACTCATATCGTTGCGGCCAAGCGCGTCGATCGCGGCGCAAATGTCCTTTATCGGCGTGATCACGGAATCGAGCGTATTGTTCACGCCCTGGACGATCATCCGGAAATCGCCATGATGTTTGCTGGCGTCCGCCCGAGTCTCCAACCGGCCTTCGACGGCAGCAGTGGCGAGCATCGAGGCGTCGGCGACGAGCGCATTGAGATTGGCGCGCACCTGTTCGATCGTCTCGTTGATGAAGACCTTCTTTCCCGGGAAGCGTTCGAGGGACGCCTCGAAATTGCCTCGGCCGAATTCGGAGATGCAGGCCATGGCCTTCTTCTTGACGGCGATATGCCCCCCGACCATCGAATTGATGCCGGCCGCGACCTTCGCAAAGTCGTTCTCGAACTTCTCGACCGGGATCACAACGTCGATGTCCCCCTTGTCATGCTCGGCGGACATGTGATTGAGGTCGGCCATCAGCATCTTGAAGTTGCGACGCACCTGCTCGATCGTATCGTTGATGAAGGCCTTCTTGCCGGGAAATTGCTCGAGCGTCGCTTCGAAGTTGCCTTTTCCGAATTCGGCGACGCAGGTCATGGCCTTCTTCTTGACGGCGATATGCCCCCCGACCATCGAATTGATGCCGGCAGCGACCTTTGCAAAGTCGTTCTCGAACTTCTCCACCGGGATCACGGCGTCGATATCGCCCTTGTCATGCTCCGAGGACATGTGATTGAGCTCGGTCGTCAGCATCTTGAAGTTGCGACGCACCTGTTCGATCGTATCGTTGATGAAGGCCTTCTTGCCGGGAAATTGCTCGAGCGTCGCTTCGAAGTTGCCTTTTCCGAATTCGGCGATGCAGGCCATGGCCTTCTTCTTGACGGCGATATGCCCCCCGACCATCGAATTGATGCCGGCCGCAACCTTCGCAAAGTCGTTCTCGAACTTCTCGACCGGGATCACGACATCGATGTCGCCCTTGTCATGCTCAGCAGACATGCGATTGAGTTCTGAAATCAATTGACCGAGACCGCGGGCGCCCTTGTCGAGGTCCGCGCATATTGCGCTCAGCGCGCCGGTGCGCTGACCGGAAATCTCCTCCGGGACAACGCCCTGTGAAATCGTATGGGCATAGTTCGCCAGCGGTTCCATGGTTGCCGCAAGCGTCGCCGCAATATCGTTCACGCTCGCCACGATGTCATGGAAATCGCCGGAAAGTCCGGAGACATCGCCTGTCACGCCGAAGTCGCCGGAGCGGATTGCCTGAAGGACACGCTGGACTTCCTGGCGCGCGCGAGCGGCCTCTTTGTTTTCGAAGCTGGACATGGGGGAGACTTCCTTCTGGTGATGCATCGATTTGTCGCCGTGTTTCGGCGACTCTGGAGTGGTGTTCGTGGTGTCGAGGGCGGGGTCGCTGCCGTCGCTCATTTGTCGGCTTCCTTCAAACCTTATTGAACCGGGGCGCCGACGGCGTGATCTTGCGCCGCCTCTTCGGAGACGAGCCTGCGAATATCGAGTATGACGGCGACGAGATCTCCGGATTTGCCCAGTCCGCGGATCAAGCTCCGGTTGTCCCGCACGGAACCAAAATGCGGCGGCGGATCGATGCTTGCGGGGAGGATTTCCAGGACATCGCGGACTTCATCCACGACGAGTCCAATCGGAATCGCGTCAACATCGAGGACAATGATGACCGTGCGCTCGGTGTATTCCGCTTCGGGCATTCCGAAACGCGCGCGCAGATCCATGATGGGTATGACCTTGCCGCGAAGGTTGATGACGCCCTTGATGTAATGCGGCACATCGGGCACCGGCATGATCCGCTGCATCCCGACAATCTCGGTGACGAAGGATATGCCGACGCCATATTCCTCGCGCGCGACGCCGAAGGTGAGATGCATGTCCTCGATGTTGTTCGCTTCATTGAACATGATAGCGTCGCCGTCGAGCATGCGGCTCGAGGGGCCGCCGACCCCGGTCGCTTCAGTGGAAACCGACATGGTCGCTCCTTTCAAATTCGCCTGGACGATGCGGCGAGAAACACGGGAATCTTGTCGAGAGGCGCGATGTCTTCGGCGGCGCCCGCCTCCCAGGCGGCTTTCGGCATTCCGAACACGATGCTGCTGGCTTCATCCTGCACGATGGTGCGTCCGCCAGCCTTTCGTATCGCGAGAAGCCCGGCCGCACCGTCGCGGCCCATGCCGGTCAGCACCGCGGCGCTGGCATTGCGCCCGGCTGCGACAGCGATGGATTTGAACAGAACGTCGACGGCCGGACGCGAGAAATTGACTTCAGGTCCATCTTCCAGAGCGATGCGGTATTCGCCCCCGGAGCGCAGGACCGCCATGTGGCGGACGCCGCCGGGCGCGACATAGGCTGAACCCGCGCGCAGACGTTCGCCGTGCTCGGCCTCTTTCACACTCATGCCGCACAGGCCGTCGAGCCTTGCTGCAAAATTTCCCGTAACGCCGGCGGGCATGTGCTGCACGATGACGATCGCGGACGTCTGCGGCGGAAAGGCGGGCATGATTCGCGTCAATGCCTGGACGCCGCCAGTCGAAGAGCCGATGGCGATGATCTTGTCGGTGGTTTCCTCGAGAGTCGCGATGCGCTCGATCGGCGCCGGCGCGCGGCGCGCAAAGCACGAAACGTCGACCTGCGCCGCAGCCTTCACGCGCCGGCAGATGTCTTCGATCATGACCGGAAGACCATCGACGATGCCGACCGTGGGTTTGGCGACGATATCGACCGCACCCGCTTCCAGCGCCTGCAGGGTTATGGTCTTGCCCTGCTGCGCGAGCGAGCTGATCATTACCGTCGGAGTCGGCATGATCGGCATGAAGCGCTGGAGAAAGGTGACGCCGTCCATGCGCGGCATCTCGACATCGAGCGTGACGACGTCGGGTTTCAACTCGACGAGTAGATCGCGCGCCTTGTAAGGGTCGGCCGCCTGTCCCACGACCTCGATCTCGCCATCCCTGGCGAAGCCGTCGGCAAGGATTTTCCGCACAAGCGCCGAATCGTCCACGATGAGCACGCGGACCGCGCGCTGCTGTATCCGGCTCATGCTGATTTCCTGTAGACGCCGGATTGGATCATCGACCAGCGTGAGCCGAGCTCGCGCAGGCTGACCGTCACGCTGGTGAAGAGATAGCCACCCGGTTCCGTCACGTCCCAGATGGCGTCGACGACGGCGCGCTGCGTCTCCTGATCGAAGTAGTAGAGGACGTTGCGGCAGAAGACGATGTGAAAGCGCTCCTGGAACGGATAGGGCGCGACCGAGAGATTGAGGCGTCGGAAGAGGCACATGCTGCGGATATCGTCGGCAACGCGCCAGGCGGTCTCTGATTCCTTCGAGAAATAGCGTTCGACGATTTCCGGGGGCGAATGTTCCAGATTCGCGGCTCCGTAGACGCCTTCCTCGGCGGTGGCGAGCACGGCTGCGCTGATGTCGGTGCCGAGAATCGCCACCTTTTCCCGCGCCTGCCTGCGGCCGAACCGTTCCGCCGCGATGATCGCCAGCGTGTGCGCCTCGTCTCCGGTCGACGCCGCTGCGCTCCAGATGCGCGTTTCGACGGCGTAACGGGGCGCGAGCGCGACATCCCGGAAATAGTCGAGCACATGCGGCTCGCGGAAGAAATAGGTGTGGTTGGTGGAAGCGGCGTGCACCACGGCGTCGACAAGCGGCCCGCTCGTCGCGCGCTCCAGTTCGCGCGCGAGCGCGCCGAAGTCCGAGATGGCGAAATTCTCCATGATCCGCGCAAGCCGTTGCAGCAGCGCTTCCGCCTTAGAATCAGCGAAATGCAGGCCGCACCGTCGATTCAGCCAGCGTCGTAGCCGGAGCCCGCCTTCGTCCTCGGCGGCGGCCTTCCTTTCGGCAGCGATCATATGTCGGCCTCCCGCAGCAGTTTTTCGCAATCGATTACGATCACCACTTCGCCGCTGCCGAGCAACGCACAGCCGACGCCGCCGCGAATCTTGCTGAGATGACCGACCAGCGGCTTCATCACCACCTGTTGCTGATCGAACATTTCATCGACGAGCAGCCCGACGCGCCCCCGGCTGGTGTTCGCAACGACGACGATTTTCGCTTCGCGCGCGGCGGTGTCGCTTGGCGCGAGCCCGCCGCCCAGACGGCGCAAGGGAATGGACGTTCCCCGCAGTTGCACATAGGCGTCACCGTTCTGCGCCGCGACGCACGTCACCCGTTCGTCGCCGGGACGGAAAACCTCCGATACGCCTTCGACCGGCGCGGCATAGAGAATGTCACCGACCCGCATCACCAGACAGTCGAGAAAGGCGAGCGACAGCGGGATGGAAAGCGTGAAGGCGGCGCCGACGCCGGCCTCGCTGCGGATATCGATGCGGCCACGCAGTTGTGAAATCGCATGGTGCAGAACGTCCATTCCGACGCCGCGCCCCGACAGATTGGTGACATTCTCGGCCGTGGAAAATCCTGGCTCGAAGATCACCTTCCACAGTTCGGCGTCGCCCGGCTCTTCGGTTGGGCCAAAGAATCCGCGACCGCGAGCTTTTTCGAGGATGCGTGCACGGTCGAGACCGCGGCCGTCGTCGGCTATGGTGATCTGCACTTCACCGCCGGCATGCGCAGCGGAAAGAACAACGCAACCGGCGGCGGCCTTTCCGGCCGCGACACGATCCTGCGGCGATTCCAGGCCGTGGTCGACACTGTTGCGCAAGAGGTGAACGAGCGGTTCGAACAGGCGATCGACGATCAACTTGTCGATCTCCGTTTCTTCACCCTGGAAACTCAGTTCGACATCCTTGCCGGTCTGGCGTTCGAGTTCGCGCACCAGCGGCCGCATGCGCCTGAACACGTCGCCGATCGGCACCAGCCGCAGTTCTGCCGCTGCGGTTTGCACCTCGCGCACCACGAGCTGAAGCCGCCGGGCGGAATTTTCGAACCGTGTCAGATCGAGGCCGGCAAGATCGGGATTCCAGATCGTGTCCGACACGCTCAGGCTGAGCTCTCCGACGAGATCCATCAGTCGGCCGACCTTGTCCGCGGACACGCGAAGCTGCGCTGTGCCAGCGGCGACTTTGGCAGTCGCAACAGTGACGGTGTCGGCATCCGTTTGCATGGGGGACCATTTGTCGCCGCGGCGCGGGTTTCGAATCCGGGTGCATGTCTGCATCAGCGCCATCGGTGACGGCACGAAACAGCGCCCGTGTCTACTTGTGGTAAACCACAAATATTTCGCGATTCTAAAAACATGCGCTCACCTTCGACGAAAGGTCATGTTTACATTGAATTATTTTCGATTCTGAATGTAATCGAGATTCGCCATTTATTACGTAAAGCTTATATATTTTTGCCCTCATCTTGTTTGAGGCAACAAGGGTTGATGCAACGTCCGGTTCCAAAGCGCCAGGAACAAGCTGTAACGCTGCCATATCAATCCTCGGCAAGAACGGGCAATGAAGCTGTAACAAAGCAGTTGCTCGGCTTGACGCACGCGTGACCCAAGCACCATCCTCACCCGTGCCGGTTCGGACTGGAAGCCGAAGGACAAGGATCGACAGGCAGGACATGAAGCTCGCCATAATGAACACCGGAGGCACGATCAGCTGCGCCGGCGATCCGCTCGCGCCGATGTCGGCAAAGCGCTTTGCGGACGCTTGCCGCCAGTTCATCGATCCGCTCGTTGCTGCGATGCACCCGGATCTCGTCCTTCATTATGTAGAAGATCTGCATTTTCCTCAATCGACGACCGACACTCTGGACAGCACGAATATCCAGCCGTCGGACTGGCTCCACATCGCCGGATACATTGTCGAAAATTACGCCAGATTCGACGGGTGGGTGGTCCTCCACGGCACAGACAGCATGGCGTTCACGGCGGCTGCGCTGCCGTTTTTGCTCTCGGTGTTCGACTCCCGCGGGATCTCGACGGCGGCGCTGAGCAAACCCATTGTCCTGACCGGATCGCAAACTCCGATGTTTCATCGGCCCGAAGGCGCGACGACACCGACCGGACTGCTCTTCAACACCGATGCATTCCAGAATTTCTGCGGCGCTGTCGCAGCGGCGCAAACTGGAATTCCGGAAGTCTGCGTCTACTTCCACAACCGCCTCTATCGCGGCGCGCGCGTGCTCAAGACCGACGCCAGCCGCTTCGACGCGTTTACGTCCCCGAATTATCCCGCTCTTGCGGAACATGGCGTCACGCTGGAGGTCGCGACGCAACACATCCGTCCGTCGCCTGTCGCATTCGAGGTGAGCCTCGACTCTGCCCCCGCGCGTGGCAGGGTCGCTGCCCAGTTGGCGTTTGTCGCAGAAAACATCGACAAGGCGCCGGTCATGCCCTTCAAGGCGTTTCCGGCCTGGTGCTCCTTTCCGGGTTACCCGCATGCCGCCAGCCCGGCTGCGGGGCTCATCGCGGGTCTGATCGACGCCTGCGTCCAGCAAGGCGTGGGCGGGCTGATTCTGGAATCCTACGGGCAAGGCAATTTTCCCTCCGGAAATCCTGACCATCCGAGCGAAGGCTCAATTTATCGCGCGCTCGCAGCGGCCGATCGCGCGGGCGTCGTGATCATCGATTGCACGCAGGTCATCGCCGGCGTCGTCGACAACAGCGCCTATGCCGCCGGCGCGTGGCTGCCGGAGGTCGGCGCTCTCTCTCCAGCCGACATGACCCCCATCGCCGCATTTGCGAAGCTCACGGTTCTGCTGGCGGCCGCCGGGCATCACAAGTGGAGCGACGCCGAGGTGAAAAGGCTCGTGCAACTCGATCTGATCGGCGAAATGCGCAATGTGAGCAGGCTCGACAGTCGCGGTGGCGCCATGCTGCTTGCCGGCCAGTCGCTCACGTCGCTCGACGGATCCGCGACACTGATCAACGATCCCGCCGCTGGCCCGGTGTTGCGTGAGGCTTCCGGCAAGCGCTTGTGGCAAGCCCTGGAGGCGGCGGACGCAGACGACATGCCGGGACGGTTGGTCCTGCAAAACGACGGCGCCCTCGTGTTCTACAGCCGTTGCAATGCGCCGATCTGGTCGACGGACGCGGGTGCGAGCGGCGGCGCGGGTTCCCTGCTGATTCTGGAAGGCGGGCTCGAGACCGGCGATCTCGCACTGTATATCTACGATTATGCGCGCGGGGTGGTTCGCGGCCGGCTTTACCCGAACCTTACGTCGCCACTGACGCGACAGTAAAGCGTTCCGCAAAAATCCGGTCTGCGGATACACCGGCGGCGCGGGCGACCGCTTCGGCGGCTTCGATCAGCGCAGGCGGGCCGCAAACGTAGATGTCGGGCGGCGCATCGACTTTGCCGAGTTCGACAGCCAGCGCCTCGGCCGGCGTCCCGACGAATTCGTGCCAGGAGCCCTCGGGCTTCCACACGCAGAGGGTGATGGCGAGTTGCGGCAGAGACGCCGCGAGTTCGGCCAGCGCGTCCTGCGCAAACAATTCTTGTGCGCGGCCGACGCCGAAGATGAGACGGCAGGGCCGGGCGTCGGCGAATTCGGTCATCTGCCGCAGCATCGACAGCACAGGCGCGAGACCGGTGCCGCCCGCGACGAAAATCCGCGGCCTGGCGCTGGCCTCGTCGAGCGTGAACTGTCCCATCGGGCCGTGAACGATCAGCGAATCGCCGATTGCAGCGCGCGCCGTCAACCATGTCGAAAAGGCTCCGTTCGGCTGGAGGCGGACGAGGAATTCGAGCTGGCCGTCCCAGTTTGGCGCATTGGCCAAAGAATAGCAGCGGCGCGCGTCCGTCCCGGGGATTTCGAGCTCGACGAATTGACCGGCGACGAATTGCGCGGCGCTGCCGAACTGCGGATCGTCCTCATATTTCAGCGCCAGCCGCATCGCCGACGATCCGGCGGGGGTCATCGCGACGATGCGTGCGCGCCGCACCGGGATCGGCGCGAAACCGATCGACGCCCGATCGAAGGGCGCGCTCAGCGAGAGATCGCCCTGCGCATGGGCGCGACACAAGAGGATGTCGCCCTTCGCACGTTCCGCCTCGGAGAGCGCGGAGACGCTGTGCGCATCGAGGATCGTCTCGCCCGCGACGATCGTCACCCGGCAGGCGCCGCAACCGCCTTCCCGACAGGAGGAGGGCAGGAAGATATTGGCCCGTTCGGCGGCGTCGAGAAGTGTCTCGGACGGCGCGGCGTCGAACGCGATCGATGCGCCGTCGCGGGTGAGAAGTTCGACCTTGTACATGGCGAGGTTCCGTGGAATGGCATTCGGCGGGCGCACGTCCCGAGCGCGCCCGCCAGTGCGTCAGGCAGCGCGCGCCAGCGACGCCGCCATATCGGCCTTTGCGTCGCCGACGGGCAGCACGCCGAATTTCTCGACGAGAACATCGACCAGCGCCGGGGTCAGGAAAGCCGGCAGCGTCGGGCCGAGCCGCACATTGCGCACGCCCAGCGCCAGCAGCGTCAGGAGCACCGCCGCCGCTTTCTGTTCGAACCAGGAGACGACCAGCGACAGCGGCAGTTCGTTGACGCCGACGCCGAAGGCTTCCGCAAGTTTGGTCGCGACGACGAGCGCCGAATAGGCGTCGTTGCACTGACCCATGTCGAGGAGACGCGGCAGGCCGGCGACCATGCCGAAGTCGTGCATGTTGAAGCGGTATTTCCCGCAGCCGAGCGTCAGGATCACAGTATCGTCCGGCGTCGCTTCGGCGAAATCGGAATAGTAATTGCGCCCCGTCGCCGCGCCGTCGCAACCGCCGATCATGAAGAAGTGGCGGATGTCACCGCTTTTGACGGCTTCGATCACTTTGTCGGCGACACTCAGCACGGCGGCGCGGCCAAAGCCGATGGTGATGCGCTTGTCTTCCGCGTCAGCCGCAAAGCCCGGCAGCGCGAGCGCCGCCTGCGCGACGATCGAGAAATCCTCGTCGGAGATATGGCGCACGCCGGCCCAACCCACTGGCCCGGCCGTGAATATCCGCCCGCGATAGCGCGGATGCGGTTCGATAAGGCAATTCGAGGTCATGACGATCGCACCGGGGAATTCGGCAAAATCCTTCTGCTGATCCTGCCAGGCCCCGCCGTAATTGCCGGCGAGATGCGGATAGGCGGCAAAGGCCGGATAGGAATGCGCCGGCAGCAGCTCACCATGGGTATAGACGTTGATTCCCTTGTCTTTCGTCGCCTCGAGGATGGCGTGCAAATCCTTCATGTCATGGCCGGAAACGAGGATGGCCTTGCCCTTGACCGGCGTCACGCGAACACTGGTCGGCCCTGGCGTCCCGAAGGAGCCGGTGTTGGCGGCGTCGAGCGCCTCCATGGCGAGGAAATTGGCGTGGCCGAGCGCCAGCGCCTCGTCGAGCAGCAGCGTGATATCGGTCGGCGCGCTGGCGAGGAGATCGAGCGCATGTTCGATCGCGGCATAGATAGCGTCGCGCTCTTCGCCGAGAACGCGGGCGTGATGGGCATAGGCGCAGACACCCTTGAGACCATAGAGAACCAGCGCCCGCAGGCCGACGACATCGTCGCCGACGCGCGCGGCGTCCTTGCGGACAGCCGCGTCACCCGCCTGCGCGAGAAGGCCGTTCATGTCGCTTGCCGGAACGAAGGCGGCCGGCCCGGCGAGCGTCTCCGGCGAAGCGCCGGCGGCGCGGGCGGAGGTCTCGTAGAGGGCCTTCGCGCGGTCCCGAAACTGCGCCGCCTGCTGGATGAGTTCGACGAATTTTGCAGCGTGAAAATTGACGTTGGTCAGTGTCGTGAAGAAGGCGAAGAGAATGAAGCGGTCGGCCTCCGCGTCGGTTGCGCCGAGGGCGCGGGCGCGCCGGAGATATTGGCCGACGCCTTCGCAGACATGCTTCAGGATGTCCTGAAGGTCGGCGGTCGCGGCATCCTTGCCGCACATGCCCTTGGCGCTCGCGCAGCCCGATTCGACGTCCGAACGATAGGTCTGCTCGCATTGATAACAAAACATGTCGGTGTCCTCGGCTTTTGCGGCTGGGCATGATGCAAAGATCGATCTGCCTCGATCTCGGTATTTGAAATACCTATTATAGTCGACTAAAGTCAAGCGTCGGATTGCGCGGACCAGAAGATCAGCCGGTCGTGTCGAGCGCCGGGACGGACCGCGGTCTGTCCAGGCAGTCGTCGAGCGTGTAGCGATCCAGTTCACGCAGGAAGCCCTGTTGGGCGCGGCCCAGCATCCCCTTCAGCTTGCAGCGCGGCAAAAGCGCACAGTCGCTGCCCTCGGCCGCGAAACATTCCACCAGCGGCTGGTCGTCGAGCGTCCGCACCACGTCGCCAATGCGGATTTCCCGAGGGTCGCGCGCCAGGCGCACGCCGCCCTTCGCCCCCCGTATGCCGACCAGATAGCCGGCGGCGGTAAGTTCTTGCAGCACCTTGGCCATGTGGTGGCGCGACAGGCCGAAATGATCGGCGATTTCAGCAGACGACCGCGTCTCGCCGGGTTTGTCGGCAAGAAGGATCAGGGCCCGCAGGCCAAAGTCGGCAAAATTCGTGAGACGCATGGGAGGGACCTTATCACGGCATTATGAATACCTGAATAGAGGCAGTCGGCGGATGCGCGGTTTCTCATCCGGCCCGCCGGCCGACGGCGGGCGGAGCGCCGCGAAGCAGGGCCATCAACACCGGGCCGATCGAAAACGCGCCGCTGCCGGTCTTCGATGTGAGAACGCGCAGATAGCCCCCGGCCGACCGGATCGCCGCGCCGCGCTGGAGAATGGCGGCGAGGACGATGGCGGCGTCCTGTTCGCCCATCACGTCGCGCGCCGCCGACCAGGCATCGGGCGAAACCCCGAGCGCCGGGCGCACGACATCGGCGGCGTCGATCAGATCGCGCCAGCAGAAAATTTCCGCGTTTTTCGCGTAATCGAGAATGTCTGGACAGGCCCCCAGCACAGCGGCGAGCGGCCAGGCACGGGCTGTCGGCGAGCGTTCCGGCGGGCTGCGCCGTTCGTCGGGGGCAGATGCGGCCGGAGCTTCGCCAGAAAGGCCGGAGGCTCGCCGCTCGCCTTGGTTGGAGGCGAGTTCAGAGTCGGGAAAGTTTGTGTTTTGATTCTGTATCTGCCGCTCATTTTGAGACTCACTGCCGAGCATATTTTGTGATTTCGCATATTTTTCCAACTGGTTGCGGATGTCTTCGGCCAGCGCCGCAAGCCCCTCGGCCACGGCTTCCAGTTCGGCCTTCGACGCCTTGCGCCCGTGGCATGTAACGAGCCCGACATAACGCTGCTGCGCCGCCGTCCAGTCGCCAGCGACGCCGTCGTTCAGCGCGGCTTCGATCATCTTGACGATGTCGCGGCGGAGCAGAGTGATCCTCTCGCGCAGCAGAGCCAGCGCCCTGCGTTCGGCGCGCGCCGCTTCGGCGAAGCGTTCGATCTCGGCGGCGCGCGCCACCAACGGGGTGAGATCGAAGCCGAAGGCGTCCTCGATCGCCCCGCCCTGCCCTCTGCGGGCGTAGCGCTTGCCATTGGGCGAGTCGCGGCGAAGGATCAGTCCGGCCTCGACCAGCGCCGCCAGATGCCGGCGCAGCGTCGCCGGCGCCATGCCATGTGCGCGTAGCGACAGTTCGCGGTTGGACGGAAACACCACGAGGCCGGAGCGCGGCGCCTCCGGCCCGCAGTCGCTGACCCTGGGTGACAGCGTCAGCGCCGTCTCCTGATGAAAGGAGAGGAGCGCATGCAACACCGACAAGGCGCGATCGGAAACGCCGAGGCGGTCCTTGCCTTCGGTGAGCGCCCGAAACAGCCGCCATTTGTGGACGGCGCTGGCCGCGGAGTCCGGCCTCTCGGCAAATTCACGGATTTCGGCCTCGCGCGCCACCACGGCAAGCGACAGCGACCGCCGCCCGAAGGGCGTCGTTGGAACAGTCTGCACGACCAATGCCTCTCTCACGCCGCCGGGACGGACCCGGAGCGCGTTGGGCAAAAGAAATCCACTCGCCGAAACGGCGCCGACTCTTGACAGCGATTCGCGGAAGTGGGATTCTCGTCGTTGCTACACATCGAGAAGGCTTCCGGGACGTTCGTTTCGGGGGCCTTTTTCTTTTGCTGCTTCTCCTCGTCGTGAGCCGCCATTGTCAGGTGACAATGACGGCCGGTGAAAACGCATCGTTACCCGCTCACGCCCCGCTGTCGAATTCCCGCAGCAGGTCCGGCAGCCGGCGATCGAGAAAGGCCGCGAAAGCCTTGTCCTCGACTGCCAGCCGCAATCCTTTCGATGTGTGCTCGACGACCGCGACGCGACGCCCGCGGACGGTCTCCAGCTTTGTGCGCTGCCGCGCGGGCGCGCTCTGCCCGGCGGCGAACACGAGATTGAACCGCGCATTCGTGTCGGCGTGCGCGAAGGCCTCGCTCGTCATCGCCTTCTGCACTGCGGCGCGGAACGACGCTTCGACCAGCTTTTCGACCAGCGCCAGCCAGCGCGGCCGACCGACCTTGGGCGCCGGACCGATCGCCTCGACCAGCCGGCTGTCGACGCCGTTCGCGACCGACAGCAGCCGCGACAGTTCCGGCTTGTCGACGCCCAGCGCCGCCGCCATGGTGTCGCGATCGAAGCCCTTGCGCTCGAGATTGGCGGCGAAAACCGCGCGCTCGACGAAGCTGAGATCGGCCCGTTCGCTGTTTTCCTGTCCTTGCGCGACGACCAGTTCGACGTCGCTCAAGGTCCTGACGACCGCCTTGATCGATCGCCCCAATTCGCGCGCCGCCCGCAGCCGGCGGTGACCATAGGCCGCCTGCCAGCGCTTCGGGTGCTCCGGATGCGGGCGCACCAGGATCGGAACCTGCTGCCCGTGATCGGAGATCGCCGCCTTGAGGCTGGCGAAGCCGGGGTCGGCCTCGACGTTCAGCCTGTCGGAGATGAACGAGTCGTCGACGAGCGCGGCGTCGAGTTCCACCACCTGCTCCGAGGCGGCGAGCGTCGCGCGCAGGGTTTTCGCAGCGGCGGCTTCTTCCGAGAGGCGCTGCAAGCCGAGATTCATCGCCTTGACCGCGCCGGTCGTGCGATGGGCCGGTGGCGGCGGCGCGTCCGCCGGCTTGCCGGCGCCGAGCAGTTCGCGCAGGGCGTCGCGTCCCTTCATGGCGTCGCCCTCCCCCAGCCCTTTCGCACCAGCCGTTCAATCTCGCGATTGACGTCGTCCATGGCCTCGACGGCGCGGTCGTAGGTCTGTCGGTTCATGGTTTCTCGCCCGGCTTCGTAGATGGTCTGCTTGCTGAGCCCGGCGTCGGAGACGGCCGTGGATTTGACCATCATCGCGGTGAGCACGCGCTCTCCGAACAGATTGCGCAAAAAGGCGACGATCTGCGCCTGCGGTCCGTCGTTGGGCTCATAGCGAGTGAAGAGATAGCGCACCCAGTCGTAATCGAGATTGCCGCCAGCCTCGCGCACCACGGACAGGAGATCCGAGGCCATCGCCAGGAACTGGTTCATCGAGGCAATGTCGAGCATCTGCGGATGCACGGTGATCAGCACCGACGTCGCCGCGCACAGCGCCGACAGGGTGAGGAAGCCGAGTTGCGGCGGACAATCGATGACGATGATGTCGTAGCGGTCGTCGACGCTGCGCAGCGCGCCGGCGACGCGCGCAAAGAACAGATCGCCCGGCTCCGCTTCGGCGCCCGCCAGAATTTTCGGCGTGTCGTGTTCGAATTCGTGCAACTCGAGATTGGCGGGCACAAGATCGAGTCCAGAAAAGTAGGTAGAGCGCACGATCTCCGACAACGGCCGCTGCGCCGAATCATAGCGGATCGCGCCGTACAGCGTCTGGTTTTCCGCGACGTCGAATTCCGGCTGATAGCCGAACAGGGCCGACAGCGACGCCTGTGGATCGAGATCGACCGCGAGGACGCGATAGCCGCGCAGCGCGAAAAATTGCGCGAGATGCGCGGCCGTCGTGGTCTTGCCGGAGCCACCCTTGAAATTGGTGACGGCGATGATCTGAAGATGCTCGTTTCTGTTGCGGTTCGGCGCATAGGCCGGCTTCCCCTTCGCCAGCAGATGCCGCAAGGCGTGAATCTGCTCGAGCGTATAGGCCCGGCGCCCGCCCGCCGTTTTTTCCGGCGCGGGGCCGTCGCCGCTGCTCGAAAGATGCCGCAGATAGCTGTCGGTGACGCCGATCAGCTTCGCCGCCTCCCCGCTGGAGAAGCGCCGCAACTGCTTCTTCGCCTCGGGCGGAAACAGCTTTTCCCGCAGCGCCTGCAACTGGCTGCTGAGAATGCGGGCATCGCCGGCGATGACTTCGTCCATCGCGGATTGCCCTGCTTCTGCGTCCGATGCGATTTTGGAGGCTGCGCTCGCCATTCACGCTCCTTCGAGCAAATTCGTCTGTTCGCCGCAAATGACCGCGATTCTGGCGCCTTCGTCAAGGAAATTTGGGTTAACGAAATGCTAACGCGCTCCATCGCGTCGGCCGCCCCATCGGCTGGCGAGGTTCGGGAGCAGATTGTCAGCTGACAATTCGTCGGACCGCGCCAACGCCCTACCTTACGTCGATCCCCAACGATGGAACATCCGGCTCATGAGCCCCTGCGCCTCGCTCCCTACGGACTATTCACACGCCGCAACACAGCTCTGGTCGATCTGAACCCTGAGCGCGACGTTGCCCTGCCCGGCCATGCGCACGCCCGACGGCGCGGCGGCGCGGAGCCGACGATGGACCGCGTCGTCTCGACCAGCAACGACCTCTATTGCCCGGCGGGCGATTTCCACATCGACCCATGCGTCCGGTCGCGCGCGATACGGCAGCGCCGCCTATCTGTACCATGCCGATTGCGCGCCGATCCTGCGCCTGCGTCTGGACGACGTGACTGTGGAGACACTCGCCTATGGCGAACCGCCGCGGATCGGCGCAGCGACGGTTTCGCTGCATCTGGCCGGCCATTTATTCCGACGCCTTCGCCAACGGCTGGGTGCAAGTGCGCAGCAATCGCCGCCGGCGCGGAGTCGATCGCAGCTTCGCCATGTCCGATCACGCCGACTGGCCGGGCCTGCTCGCAGCGATGCGGGCGACGGGCGCCACGCGCGTGTTGGCGACTCATGGCTTCACGGACGCCTTCGCGCGTTATCTGCGCGAGACCGGTCTCGATGCGCAAACACTCGCCACCACCTATGGCGACGAAGCGGCGTCGGAGCCCGCCGACCCGGAGGCCTCCAGGTGAAGCTGTTCGCCGCCCTGTAGCGGCGCCTCGACGCCGCTACATCGACGGGCCGCAAGCAGGGCGCTGGTCGACTATTTTCGCGCCGCGGGGGAGCCGCCGGGATTCTTGGGGCGCGGCCGCCTGGACCGCTTATCTGCTGGCTGGCGGCAAGCCGCGGCAGGCGTCGGCGCGCAGCCTGCGGGCGCCGACGACAACCGACGCGGGACTGCCCGACTGGCTTGTTCGAGGAATGCTATCAGAACGTCGGCGATCTCGCAGAGACCCAAACCTTGCCGCCGCCGCCACGGCGGGAAGAAAGCGTCGATCTCGACATGTGATTCGACGCGCACGCGAACAGCTTCGGGCGCAGGTGATGGGCGGCTGACTCGACGCCGTGCCGCTGGACGAGCGCTTCGCCTTTTTTCAAGCTGATCACCGGAAGCCTGCGCGGCGGCGTCTCGCGGTCGAGCGTCGTCCAGGCGTTGGCGCAGGCGTTTGCGCTCGACGAAAGCGAAATGGCGCAGCGGCTGATGGGCTATGCCCGGACGGAACCGACGATTTCGTCGCGCTCGTGGCGCCAGCGGGGGAGGGGAGGGGGCGAAGCCTTCGTCATCTGCGACGACGCGGTCGTGCCGATCGCGGGGCAGGGCCCCGTTCAAGGGAAACGGAAAAATTGAAAAGACGCATCGCCGCCGTGAATTCAACACGGCGGCGATCGAAAATCCGGTCAGTTCTTGGCGACGACGGGAGCCGGCGGCGGCAGGATGGCGTTGACCACGGCGCCGACGACCTTGAAGGGCAGCGTCACGATTTCGACGACCGGAGCCAGCGGATCGAAGGCCGGGGCGACCGGAGCCGGCGCTGCAACGCGGGACGGGAGATCGGCCGCCAGAGCCGGCGACAGGCTCGCAGCGAAAGCGATACCGAAGGACAGCAGGATGATTTTCTTGGACATTGAGGCCTCCTTTGAAGAGTTCGAAGTTCAGACGCAAGAGAGAGGATTATCGTCGACGCTGCGGCTTTGCAATGACAAACCCGGATGCGCGGTAAAATTGGGCAGGGAAAACCGCGCGCTGCTCGTCTCTTGAACCAGTTGCATCCCGAGACGGCGCCAAGGCGGCTTCGCGTGTTCGCCGCAATCTGAACGGAGCGCCTCCTCGCTCGCTCGAGCGTCCGCGCCCGCGCATCCCATCGCAAAACGCCCATGCGCACCCGCCGGAAAGCGTCTGCACATGATTAACAAGTTGACGTATTCTTTCAGGGATTTTGTTCAGAGCTTCTTTGCGGGTTGGTGAGACATTCACCCCATCGACCTCTCGAACTTACAAGGATCGCTCTTCAATGACGGACGAAAGCGACGATTTCGATCTCGCCGCCTGCGAAGAGCTCTATCGGCAGATCGTGGTGATTTTTCAGGACCTCGCGCGCGACGCCGAGGGGCATGGCTTCGATGTGACGCCCTATCTCGAACGACTGGCGGCGCTGGATATTCATGCCTTGCTCGGGGATCGCCCGCGCAAGGGCTTCAACTGACCCGACCGTTTCGCGTCAGCGAGCGGCCGCGAAATAGCGCGCCTCTGGCGCGCTGCGGGCCTTGCCGGCAACCGCTTGCCGGGCAGCCTGCGCCGGCAGCGGCGCGCGCGATGTGGCGGGCAGCATCCGCGGCGGCTCGTCGCCGGCATGGACCGAGCGGGCGATCTGCAGAAAATGGTTGAACGCGTCCTGCACCTTCATGCCCAGTTCGCGCTCCTCGAGGCCACGCTGGATGATGATGTTTTCATATATCCCGAGTGCGCGTTCGGTCGATTTCAGTTCCTCGCAATCGGGTATCGCGAGCATTTCGACCTGCAACTGGAATCGAAGCTGCCTGATGAGCCGCAATGCCTTCATGTCGGTGCCTCCTGACGGGTGATTCATCCTTTCTTAACGAACCGGGCTGCCCCGAGCCTTGCGCGATCTTTCGCATCACGCGCTGTGAGACGTGAGGAAGTGGATAAGTTCGGCGACGGGCCTGAAGAACTCCGACGGAATCATTTTGTCGACCTCGACGAAATCATACATCGCCCGCGCCAGCTCCTTCTTCTCGAACACCGGCACGCCGTTCTTTTCGGCGACTTCGCGGATCTTGAGGGCGATGAGATCCTGTCCCTTGGCGACGACGATCGGCGCGCCGCCCTCTTCACGCACATAGCGCAGCGCGATGGCATAATGGGTCGGGTTGGCGATGACCATCGTCGCTTGCGGCACGGCGTTCATCATGCGCTTGCGGGCGCGGCTCTGGGCCAGTGAGCGCATGCGCGATTTGACCAGCTGACCGCCTTCGGCCTGCTTGTATTCTTCCTTGAGTTCGTGGCGGCTCATGCGCAGATCGCGCCGCCACTTGAAGCGCGACCACATGAAGTCCGCGCCGGCCAGCAGACCGCCGACGATGCAGATCACCGTGGTGAGATGAAACACGATGGTCGTGGCGATTTCCGGCGCCATGCGCGGATCGGTGCGCATGGCGTTGTTGAGCAGTTTGTAGTCGACGCTCAGCGAGAAGGCGAGGCAGGCGGTCATCAACACGATCTTGACCACCGATTTGAGAAGTTCGACGAGCCCCTGCATGCCGAACAGCCGCTTCCAGCCGCGCATGGGCGAAATTCGGCCGAGATCCGGCATGATGCGATCGACGACGACCCGAAAGCCGCCTTGCACGAGCGACGAGGCGATGCCGAAGGCCGCCAGCAGCGCGAGCTGCGGCCCCATGAACTGCATGGCCTCGCGGCCGAGAAAGGCGAGGTATTTCCAAAAATCCGCGCCGGAGCTGACCTCCAGCACGCCGGCGTTTTCGAGAATAAGCGCCAGTTTCGGGGCCAGCTGATTCGCGCCGTTGCGATAGACGAAGGCGAGACACAGGAGAAAGGCCGCAAAGCCCGCAAAGATCGACACTTCACGCGAAGATGGAGTTTCGCCGCGCTCGAGGGCGTCGCCGATCTTTTTTTCTGTCGGCTCTTCTGTTTTGTCTTCTGCGTCTTCGTCGGACATACACCATCCGCCCTGGCCGGATCGGCGCCGTTTCCCGCGCAAGGGAACCCATTGCGTCGGAAAACGCGCAGGCGCAGCATCGCGCCGTCACGAATGTCTACAGGTCGAAGCTGTCGCGAAGCTGCGCGGGGATCAGGCGGCGGCGCCCTGGTTGTCGCGGATGTCGATGACGCCGGTCTCGGAGAGACGCAGCACCGTCTCGGCAATGGCGCGCTGCGCCTTGACGATTTCCTTGCGCGGCGGCGGATCGCCGGCGGTGAGCTCGGATTCCACCATGCGGCGCATGCGCGCCGAAAGCGACGGCAGGATCGCTTCGCGCATCTCCATGCCGGCGCCGCGCAGCGCCATGACGAGGCGATCTGTCGGCACCTGATCCAGCAGGATGGCGCGGGCGCGCGGACTGAGGGAAGGGATGTCGTCGAAGGTGAACAGCATTCCCTTGAGGTCTTCGGCCACGGCTGGTTCGGTCTCGGCGACGCTTTGCAGGATCTCCTCGATCTGCGAGCTGTCCATCTGATTGACGATGGCGGCGACGCGCTTGCTGGCGCCGGACGACGAACCGGAGCCGCCCGCGCCCATCAGATCGTCCTGCAACGCGCCTTCCAGCAGGCGCAGCGCCGAATCCGAGATCGGCCCGGAGGTGAGCATGCGCCGCATCACCTCGTTGCGCACAGGGCCGGGCAGCAGCGCCAGGAATTTGGCGGCGACCGCGGCGTCGACCTTGGAGGCGACCGCGGCGATGGTCTGCGGATGTTCCTTGACGAAATAATCGGCCAGCGTCGCATCCGGCATGGTGGACAACCGCCGCCAGAAATAATCGTTCGACTTGCCGAGCAGATCACACATGATTTCGGCGACCTGCTCCTCGGAGACGACGCCGGTCAGAAGGCTTTCCGCCTGACCCAGCGTGCCCATCAGGTCGGCGCCGTCGGTCGACAGCTGACCGATCATTTCCTCGATCAGATCTTCCATCACCGTCGAAGGAACGGTCCCCAGCCCGGCGGCGACCCGGGCGATGCGGCGCAGTTCGACCTGGTCGAAATGCTTGAGCAGACGCTGGGCGACGTCACGATCCAACGCGAGCAATATTGCCGCGACTTTTTCCGCGCCGAGAAGCGCAGGAGAAGGTTGGATCGCGAGTAGGTCCATGAAGACGGATCACCGTGAAATCAGTGAGAGGCGCCGAGCTGGGGCTCGATGATCTCCGTGAGCGAAACGCCGAAGCGCGTGTTGTCGTCCTCGATGACGACGACTTCGCCCCGGGCGATTTCGCGGCCATTGACGAACACTTCTACCGGATCGCCGACCCGGCTGTCGAGCGGGATCACCGCGCCGCGCCCCAGACTCAGAAGATCCGACACCGGGATCGTGGTCGAGCCGACGACGACCTGCAGCACCACCGGAATCTGCAGGACATTGTCGATGCGCGGCGTGCCGTCCCTTTGCGGAGGGGCCGCGTGCATCTGCATCGGCGGTGGTTCGGGAAGGGATTCGCCAAAGCCCGCGCCGAGCTCCAGTGCGTCGAATTCGTCCAGTTCGCCGTTCATGGAAGCGTTCCTGTTTCTGTTGGCGTCCCGGCGTCCCGACAGAGACGCCGATCGGCGGCCTCATCGTTCGCCGATGATGCCGTTCAAGAATTCTTCTTCGCCGTCGATCTTCTCCTCGATCCGGACGGTATAGTACCCGTCCTTCTGACCCAGCTCGCATTTGAACAGCGCCCGCTCGGCGTTCTTGAGCGGAATGAGGCTGGACGGCGAAAAAGGCAGTTCGATGATCTGACCGACATGAAACCGCGCCACGTCCCCGAGAGTGAGGCCACGCTTCTCCATGGTGGCGGAGACGCGCACCGAAGCCTTGACGAGCTGATCGCGCAGCTTTCGCGCCCAGGCGGAGTCTTCGATGACGTTGGCGCCATTGGGCGCGCGTGACAGCGCATCGCGATAAGGATCGAGGGCGGAGCGGGGAATCGCCACCAGCGCTTCCCCCTGCCGTCCGCCGCTCTGCAGGACGAAGCGTCCCAGCACCACCACCGATCCACGGCTGCCGAGCAGGGACCAGTCGACCGAAGCTTCGACGCCCTCGAGCTTGAAGGTCGATTTGACGATTTTGGCCAGTGACGCTTGAAAGGCGTCGAGCATGGTCGCCATCGCAAATTCCGCGGCGCGGGCTTCGACACGCGTCAGCGTGCGCTCCTGGCGCACGAAGGGCGTCGAAACATTGGAGCCGAACAGCACATCGATCAGCGTGAGGGCAAGATCGGCGTCGACGCCGACGACGATTTTCGCCCGCAGCTCCGGCGCGGCGTAAATGCTGGCGATGGCGCAGACGTCTTCGACGCCCTTCATCTCTGCGACGCGAACCGCCTGGATGTCCCTGACCATCAGTTCGACTTCAGCGCCCGTGGTTTCGAACACCGCCTTGGCGAAACGCGAGCCGCATTCCTCGAAGATCGTGCGCAGGACCGAAAGCCGCCCCACCGAGGCGACACCATTGGCGACCAGCGGTTCGGGGACCTCGCGCGTCGGCGTGGCGGCGTCCGCCATGCTCATGCGGCCTCCTTCGCGGCGCCGCCGGACATCGATTCGCTTTCGACCTCGTCGATCGTCGGACGATTATACGAGGCGATCGACTTGCGGCCATGTTCGATGGCTACCTGCGGCAAGGCGCCGTTCATGAAGGCAAGGAGCGTCTGCTTGATGACCAGATAGACGTGACACTCGCTCATGCGTGCGACCTTCACCTTGAAGGCGAGCGGCGTCACAATGCCGTAGGACACGAAGATGCCGGCGAAGGTTCCGACCATGGCCGCGCCGATCAGGCCGCCGAGCACTTCGGGCGATCCGTCGAGTGAGCCCATGGCGTGAATCACGCCGAGAACGGCGGCGACGATACCAAGCGCCGGCAGACCATCGCCGATCGCCGTCAGCGCGTGATAGGGCTTGAGGCGATCATATTTGATCGCGGCGATCTCTTCGTCCATCAGACTTTCGATTTCGAACGTGCGCACATTGCCGATAATGAACAGCCGGCAGTAGTCGCAGATGAATGCCGTCATTTCCTTGTTGTTCAGCACGCTCGGAAAGGCGGCGAAAATCGGCGATTCCCCGGGGCTGTCGATGTGCAGTTCGACCTCGTTGCGCGCCTTGCTGCGGATTTCGCGCAGCAGCGCATGCAGCAGTCCGAGGATGTCGAGATATTCCTTGCGATGCGGAACCTTGTCGAGAATCGCCTGAGGAATCGATTTGCCGGTGTCGAGAATGACTTTCGTGGGGTTGGCGAGGATGAACGTCCCCAGCGCGGACCCCATGATGATCACGAATTCCCATGGCTGCCACAGGACGACGAGATGGCCGCCAAGCGCTGCGAAGCCGCCGAGCATGCAGCCCATCGTGACGGCAAGACCGAGCAAGAAGCTCATTTTGCGGCGCATCCTTCATGTGTGCTTCGGTATGACGACATTAGGCGCCATGGCTTGCGCGGACCTGAGTCAGGGCCGCGCCGCCGTTTCGTCCGATAAACCGAGAGCAGCTTTCAATTCGTTGGGATCCGGGCAAAAACTCGAAGCGAATTGTTCGGGAACGTCGATCATGCTGACGATCACCATGCGTCCCTCCGGCGTGCGCATGGCGATCGGATTGGTTGTCGAAAGATTTGGACAACGCCGGATGAACGTTGCGATTTTCTGCTCGGACTCGTGTTTTTGAACGAGGCCGAAAGCGACAGCGCCGGCCAGAAACATGGCGATCATCGGCAGGACGGGCGTCGCCTTCGCGCGTCTGCGTGCGTTATTTGTCATTTGCGCCTGATGTTCCCGTGTCGAAACGACGGCCGCATTGCGAGGCGGGTCGACGATGCGGCGCATTGCGGCGCGGGGAGCGGCGAACTGTAAGGCCCGGGTCGTTTCGTCGAATGCGCTGTCGTCCCGTCGCAATGTCTGGAAGGGACATCCGGATCGCGCCGGAACGGCGTAACGGCATCATGCCACCGGAAGGAGAGTTCCGATCTCACCGTGCCTGCGAGGCTATAAGCGAACTGGTTACCAAAATCCTAACGTGTCTTTCGCGTTCGACGCGGCCGTGACGCTGGTGGATCCAGGTCCGGGTTGTTCAGCGAAGCCTCCAGAACGCCCTTGCGATACAGATCCGTGATGTACTCCGACTGCACGCGCACCTGTGGAGCGCATTTGTAGTCTATATTGAATTCCAGGTTATGGATCACTTTCTCTGTAATGAATGCAAATACGTGATCAGGTCGCAACTGCCGAATTAGCGACAAGTCGATATCATTTGTCCAAATATGCAGCGTCAGCTGATACATTTGCGACACGAACGCAAGCGCGCAACGCGCCGAGGAGGTCCCGAACACGATAGCGAATCCCGGCGTGGCTGACGCCTTGTAGAACATCGCGGCATTGTCGGTAAACCCGGGCTGAAACCGCAACTTTGCCGTGTCGAAAAGTTCGATCGGCTCACTGCTGAAAGCAGGCACATAAAATGCCTCGGGCTCTCCACATCCACGAATGTGAGCAAGATCCCCGATCTTCTCATTCATTATCCACTCAAAGGCGACTTCATCGTCAATTTGCGCCAACCTTTCCTTGGCCAAATCCTTCGAGGCAGACTTCACAATCTGGTGGAAAGCAATTTGGGAAATATGCGAGTCGGTTTTCGAACAAACCTTTGTCAGTTCGAACGCTTGAAGCCTGTCGACCGGATAGTCCAATGAAATCCCATATTTTTGCAAAGCATGAGTCAAAACCTGCATGACAGGTCGTTCGGAAGATACGGCATACCCTTCCTTGACTTCGCCCGGGGCCAATACGGCGCGCTCCGGAACGATCGACAGACTGAAGCCAATTCGCGAGCTGCGCAATGCAGTCTCCAGAACTGCAAAATTCCGGCAAAACGCGTCGATTCTGTCGACATCGGGCGACAGGGCGATACCCGCGAGTTGATCGAGCGTCGAATTCGAATCGTCGGTGTAAAAAATATAACCGTGGGGCCCTTCGAAAAAATTCAAATGCCTATATTCAGCCACTCCTGAAGCGTCGACTTCAAAAGAACCGTTCGCCATGAGTTCGCCGCTCATCGAGAAACGTAGCTCGACCAAATTTTTCGTGGCAGCGAGAAGCGGAGCTATGTCGACACGAAAGCCATAAAGATCGTGAAATTTGAAGATGTCACCATCTTTTCCAGCACTCAATACCGCTTGAACATCAGATCGACTGACAGAACCAGTACAGAAAGTCAGCATCTTCTCATGATTCACATAAACATCGATAGCACAGCGCAGCCCTTGCACGGAAAAATCAACGGCCCAACCAGAAACGACGGTTCCTTGCCCATCGATTGTTCCAAGCGCCATGTTCTTCCAACCTTCCAGCAGAGGGGCTTGATTTAAGGCATCCGGAAAGGAGAGCCATCCCGATCGCCTGATATCTCACTACTTACGTAGTTCCTATTAGAGCCGATCGAAACGAGCCCGTCAAGGGCGCTGCAGGTCACAGAATATTTCCAAATAACATGTAATAGAGCTTTTTTATTATCTTCTTTCTATCACTCTTATTGCCCAATTCGAACCGCACACTCCATTCGCGCCCAGCCAGGGCGCGCACAACAAGTCGCAATTCCTGCGCTTCTCTCCCGCCAAGAGATGCGATACTTCAAATAGGGCGAATCACGTGATTTGGGAAGGTTGGCGTCCGAGTAGCAAATCTATGCCGCGCCTCGCAAGCGGCTCCGGAGATATCGAGCTGAAAACGGCCTTCCCAAGAATTCGCGGATACACGTGCAGCTCTGCCTCCAGAGCATCGTTGATTGCTTTTGCCGCCGACAAAAAGCCGTTGCGACACACGATCAATTACGTGTGGACAGTCGAGGTGCATTTTAGTATCGAAATTGAGGTTGTTACTCGAACAGGCGCCTCGACGCGAACAAGAGACTTTTATGTTGCGCGTCGGAGCCCGTGCCGCAGAACCAGGACGGAAGGATGCGATTTTTGGTTACCGGCGGGGCCGGTTTCATCGGGTCGGCTGTCGTCCGCAGGTTGATTGGGGATACGGCGCACGACGTTCTGGTGGTGGACAAGCTGACCTATGCCGGCAATCTC
>Ga0265331_10000136_pt1 | contig 96265 bp, 87 predicted proteins | sample 41923metaG_FD_202088 | JGI IMG/M metagenome (GOLD analysis project Ga0265331, IMG submission 202088) | Rhizosphere microbial communities from Carex aquatilis grown in University of Washington, Seatle, WA, United States - 4-19-23 metaG | ecosystem: Host-associated > Plants > Roots > Rhizosphere... | reverse complement strand
GCTCGCCTCATCGCCCCCGCCGGTGCCCGCATCCTCCGCCTCGCCACCAACCCCGCCGTCCAAAACGCCTTCACACGAGCCGAGTCCGCACTCGATCACGCCGCGTAGAATGTCCCTTCAGGGTTAGTACGGGCACGTCGGAATGAGCGAGGTGCTTGAAGGTGTACTCCACGATTGCCAAACTCTAGCATTCGTCCCGGTCCGAGCTCTCTGCTTCAGGGAGTCGTGTTCGGAACGACAGCGACGCCGTCTCCGTTTGGAACGACCAGGTCGAGCTTGCCGTCGCCGTCCAGATCACCGAGCGTCACCGAGGATGGGCTGGAGTTGGAGGCAGGAACATAGGAGGCGGCGCCGAAGACACCGTTTCCCTGATTCAGCAGCACGACAACGGCGCTGCACGGGTCCGTGAGCGTGTTGCCAGCCAGATCGGGCCGGCCGTCTCCGTTCAGATCGCCGATCACCACGGTCCCGGAACCGTTGTACGGGTTCGACGCATAGCTGTAGTTGACGGCGGCCGCAAAGGTGCCGTTCCCGAGATTGAGGAGCACGCTTGCACGGCCCACGCTTCCGACCGCGAGGTCGAGCTTGCCGTCGCCGTTCAGGTCCCCCGCGGCAACCGACAAAGGATTGGTTCCCGATCCATAGCTGGCGGGCGCGCCGAACGTGCCGTTCCCGTTGTTGAGCAGCACGCTCACGCCCGTGCCGCTGGCGACGGCCAGGTCGGCCTTGCCGTCGCCGTTCAGATCGGCCATGGCCAGCGAAGCGGGACTGGCTCCCGCCAGGTAGCTCGCGGCAATGAACGTTCCGCCACCCATGTTGAGCAGGACGGCGACATCGCCCCCGCTCCATTCGGAGCCGTTGGACGAGCCTCGATTCGCGACGGCCAGGTCGGCCTTGCCGTCTCCGTTCAGATCGCCGAGCGCGACCCAGGCTGGGCCGGTGCCCGTCGCGAAGCTCACGGGCGCGAGGAGGGCGCCGCTTCCGCTGTTGAAGAGGACGCTCACGCCTTGATCGTCGACGACGGCGAGGTCGGCCTTGCCATCGCTGTTCAGATCTCCGGTGACGATGGACCCCGGGTGAGCACCGACGCTGTAGAACTGAGGGGGGCCGTAGACTCCGGTCGTGCTCAAGAAGACACTTACGCTGCCCGGCATCCCGGGGCTGCCGCCGGTACCGACCCCCCCGGTCCCCACTCCCGCACCCGGGCTACCTCCCGAGGCGCCCGCGGTGGGCTGGCTTTCATAGTTGGTGACGGCGAGGTCTGGTTTTCCGTCGCCGTTGAGATCCCCGAGCGCGGCGAGGAATGAGCCCGCGTGGGTGAGGGACTCGACCGGGGCGCCAAACGACAGACTGCTGCCCGGTGATCCAGCGCTGCCGGGGCAGCTCCCGCCTCCCCCCGTGACCGTGCTCCCCCCGTCGCCGATCGGATCGAAGGTCCCACCCGTGCCAATGTCGGTCGTCGGCGAGCCGTCGCCGCCCGCCTGGCCGCTGCCCCCGCTGCCCCCGCTGCCACCCACCCCGTCTATGCCGCCGCCGCCGCTGTGACCGCCCGTCCCCGGCGCCAGGACGACCTTATGATCACAGCCGCCGGCCGTCGTCACAAGAACTGCCATGACCCCCAAGGCGGCCACCGCGGCGCGCACCCGACGAGGAGAAATCGCGACACGGCGATCACATTTGACCGTGAAGCACCGGCCGCCACCAGCGATACGACACGACATTGCGGGCATGACCCATCGACCAGCAAAGGGCGAGCCACCAGGGTGGCGCGCGACCGTCGCGTCGGCGCAGCGACGGAACCCCCGGGGGACCGGTACTACTTCGTGGACGCGCCGGTGGCCTCGAGGTACGCAGGGCGGGCGGTCACCGTGGCCAGCCACCCCTCGACCTTCGGGAAAGCGGACATGTCGAAGTCAGATAGCCTCGCGTAGCCGAGCGAGCTGGCGACGTTGATGTCGCCCACGGTGAAATTGCCGCCAGCGACGAAGGGGCGCCGGGACAGATGCTTATCGAGCAAGGCAAGATACTTGGCGGCGCCGCTCTTTGCCGCGGCCTCGGCCTCGGGGGCAAGTGGCTGCTTCGTCCACATGGGCGCCGCCAGGGCAGCCAGATGGTGCTGCGGATTGAAGGCGGCCCACAGCGACCATTGCCAGGCCGCAGCGCGCTCATGCGGGGTCTTGCCGCCCAGGTCGGAGCCGGCCTGATCGATCAGGAAGGAACAGATGGCCATGGACTCCGCCAAGGTGTGATCGCCGTCGACCATCGCAGGGACTTGGCCCATGGGGTTAATCTTGAGAAACCAGTCGGAGCGGTTCTCGCCCTTCGCGAAATCGACGGTCATGGGCTCGTAGGGGGTGCCCAGCTCGGCAGCAACCCAGTGAGTGCGAAGAGCGGAACCCATGCGCGGGCCGTACAGCTTGATGGTGTTCATGTGGGCCCGATAGATACTGGATATGCTGCGGTTGCGCCATCCCCGCTCCCTTCGGCGTCACTCGCTGCCGCGACCGCCGGGCGGCAGGACCAAGGAATAGCTGGTGCTGCGCCCCCCCGGCTGGTTCTTGGCCAGGATGCTGTGAGACAGCAGGTCGTCGATGTCTCGCAGCGCCGTGTCTTGCGAGCACTTCGCGAGCTTCGCCCACTTCGATGACGTCAGCTTGCCCTCGAAGCCGTCGAGAAGCCTGGCGAGAATTGCGCGCTGGCGTTCGTTGATTTGGATTCCCGCGTGGGCCTCCCAGAAGCGCGCCTTCTGCAGCACGGAACCGAGAATCGTCTCGGCGCGGTCGAACGCCCGATCGAGGCAGGCGAGGAACCACCGCAACCAAGGCGTGACGTCGAGGGTCCCCTTCTGCGTCACTTCCAGGGTCTCGTAGTAAGTCTTTCGCTCGGCGCGGATCTGCGAAGACATGCTGTAGAAGCGCTGGGCGCTCTGCTCGGAGCGGGCGAGGCAGAGGTCGGTGATCGCGCGTGCGATTCGCCCATTTCCATCATCGAACGGGTGAATCGTCACGAACCAGAGATGCGCGAGGGCCGCCTTGATGAGGGGGTCGCACGATACGGCCCGGTCGTTGAACCAGTCGAGAAAAGCGCGCATCTCCCCGTCGAGCCGCCGCGCGGTCGGGGCTTCGTAGTGCACGCGTGTGCGGCCGATGGGGCCGCTATTCTCCGCACCGGCAAGGCTAATCACCGCAACTGATGCGGTGATTAGGATGCGCAACCGCCGCATCAGCGACGCCCCGTGGTCATGCCCAGTTCTCCACGGTCAGGCCGGGGAGCTTCGAGAAGTGTCGAACGTTGTTCGTCACGAGGGTGCAGCGGAAGGCGACGGCGTGCGCTGCGATCAGCACGTCGAAATCCCCGATGGGCGTCCCGCGATCAGCGAGGATGCTGGCAATTCGTCCGAGCTCGGCAGCGGCAGCTTCGTCGAACGAGACGACCTCCACAGACGCCGCAAACGTATCAATCAGCCCGTGTAGCTTCCGAGACCCCTTACGGTCCGCACCATACCGAAGCTCGGCGAGCGTGACGGTGCTGCGTGAGAGTCGACGACCTGCTGGATCGCGTGCCGCATCAGCTTGAACAGCCGTACCAGGTGCCCACCAAGGACGGCCTCGTCGACAGACCACTCGGTCCTACCAGGAGCTAGGGCGCTCCCAAGCATGCAGGTGTAGCGGGCTGCCTCGCCCATCAGATCGGCGGACAACTTCAGATGGGGGTATTCCTTGCCCCAGGCCCGCGCGATTTCGGGGTCAACCGCAACTTTCTCAATCTCGGACAGGATCTGGTCAGCGGAGATCATCGGTGTAGCCCTAACGACCTGGCGATAAGCGGCGGGCGAAGCCCGTCCGCTTCATCGCCTTGTTAGCCCGCCCCCATCGTCGCTGGTATTTCCTGTCGCAGGAACATGGTCGCTTTTCCCGAGATTGCAGTCCTGGCACAAGGACTGGAGGTTCCCCTCCACCGACGTGCCACCACGGGCCCGCGGGATCTTGTGATCAACGTGCAGGACGACACCGGGATGTGTGGCTGGACTTCGACCGCAGGCGACGCAGCGAAAGAGATCTCGCTCGAGAATCCTGAACCGAAGTCGCACCGACACAGGTCTCGATTCGGTTGTGAGCGGAGCGGCAGGGCCGGTGGAGGCGAACGGTGAATCATCGTCTTGGCCCACCCAAGCGACGAAGGCATTGAGCGCCCTTCGCCAGGACCCGAAGCGCTTGTCATATGCGCCGGCGGAATACTTCGACAGGGGAGCACGGATCTCCGCGTACCGCGGCTGTCGGCCAAGTGTCTCCCAAACCGACTCCAGATTCTCGAAGTAGTCCTCCTCGGTAAGTCCGAGCGTCCGCGTTTTCTGAAGACCCGCCGCTTCAAGCGCCTTGAACCACGAACCGAACCGACGCTGGAGCGTGCTGGGATGGAATTTGCCAGCCGCCTTGTACTCGTCGAGGGTCACCCGGTCCTTGCCAATGACGGTCGCAACTCGCTTGAGATCGGAGAGCAGTTCCTCATCGGCGACTCCCCGATGGTATTCGTCGAGTTCAAATCTCATTAGCGTCGTCCTGGTCGGGCTAACGTTGTATTCGGCAGCAGCTTCCCGCCCTCCGACGTTTTTCGCAAGCACTGGCGGGTATGGCGCGCAAGGCCGGTGAAGGCATTTCTGGGTCTCCATCTCCGCGGCATTCAAGGCATCGGTGGCTCCGGACTTCCGAGCTCCACGAAGAACGCCCTCTCGCGCTGCTGCCTAAACCCCCAAAGGGAGCGGCGGTGCGAACGGAAGCCACCGCTAACCCACCGCTAACCCACAGGTCAATGACACAACGAGTGGTCGGCTATCGACCCGTATCCATCCGCGTACTGATCGACAGCGCGCCTGTCAGGTGCCCGGCAATGGCGCGGTGGTCAGATGGGGCAGATCCAATTGATTCCGCTCGGTCCCTTTGCGCACTCGCACTCTTGCTGCGTGTCCGCGTAATATGGGTTTCCATACGACAGATGGACCACGCAGCCGACCGGCCGGCTACTCTCCACGATCGTGGGCGCGTGCCCAAACAACCCGGGCAAATCGCCGCAGCCACCCGCCGCCAGGGGCTGGGCGGGACAAATCGTTCCAGCGGGGCAGCTTTCGGTCCCCGGAACACCGCAAACGAATGTCACCGGATAGGTCGTGGTCGACGAATCACACGCCGCCCACAAGGAAATCGCACCGAGCAGCAGGATCGCTCTCACGCGTTCGCGCCGCGGTACCACGCCACGAAGCGGGGGATGCCCTCGGCGATGGGGACGCGCGGGTGGTAACCGAGCTCCTGACCCACGAAGGTCACGTCGGCGAGGGTGCGCTTCATGTCGCCGGGCTGTTCCGGGCGCCACACGATATTCGGCTCGAGGCCGAGCGCGCCCGAGATGAGATCGACCAGCCCGCGCAGCGTCGTCGTCTGGGAGCCGCCGAGGTTGTAGGTCCGGTAGTGCCCAGACGGATCGGCCGCAAGCTGGTCCACGGTGGCGACGCAGCCGTCGATGATGTCGTCGATCCAGGTGTAGTCGCGCGAGCTGCCGCCGTCGCCGAACAGCTCGATGGGCTTGCCCTCGGAGATGAGGCGCGTGAACTTGTGGATCGCGAGGTCGGGCCGCTGCCGGGGCCCGTAGACGGTGAAGAAGCGCAGGTTCGTGACCCCGAGTCCCGTCAGGTGGTGCGCGGTGAAGGTCAGCAGCTCGCCGGCGCGCTTCGTGGCGGCGTAAGGCGACAGCGGGTGCAGGCAGGGGTCGCTCTCGCGGAACGGGACCTGGCTGTCGAGGCCGTAGACCGAGGACGACGACGCGAAGGCGAGCCGGGCCACGCCGTGGGCGCGACACGCGTTGAGGAGGTTCTGCGTCCCGGTGACGTTGTAGTCGCTGTAGCGCGCGGGGTCGTCGATGGACGGCCGCACGCCGGCCAGCGCCGCCAGGTGCACGACGACTTCGGGCTTCGCGCTCGCGAACGCCTCGCAGAGGTCCGCGCCGCGCCGGATGTCGCCCTCGACGAAGCGGAAGGAACCCGGAGTGATCGTTGCGTCCTCGGTGGCCATGGCCTCGACGGCGGCGATCGCCGCGCGCAGCTCGGCGAGGTTGCGATCCTTCACGGGACGCGGATAGAAGCCGTCGAAGTTGTCGAGGCCGGTCACCGCGTCGCCGCGGGCGGCCAGTCGTTCGCAGAGGTGTGAGCCGATGAAGCCGGCGGCGCCGGTGACGAGAACGCGCACGCTGGCGAGGATAGCCCAAGGCGGACCGGCGCGGGCCCGAATCAGGCCGGCGGGGCGCGCAAGAACAACAGGAACTCGATGTTGCCCTTGCCCCCGGTGATGGGCGACACCGTGTCGCCGACGACCGTATAGCCGAGCGCGCGTGCCGTCGCGACGACGCCCGCCAGGGCGCCGGCTCGCGCGGCCTCGTCGCGCACGATGCCGCCCTTTCCGATGCGCGCGCGCCCGACCTCGAACTGGGGCTTCACCAGCGCGACGACCGGCGCCTCGGGGCGCACGAGGGGCGGCAGGGCCGGCAGCACCAGCCCGAGCGAGATGAACGACACGTCAATCACGGCGAGCTCGGCCGGCGCGGGCAGCAGGTCTGGCGGCGCGTGGCGCACGTTGGTCCGGTCGAGCACCGTCACCCGGGGATCGTTCGCGATCCTGGCTGCGAGCTGGCCGTAGCCGACATCGACACAGAACACGCGCGCCGCTCCCGCTTGCAGCAGGCAATCGGTGAAGCCCCCCGTCGACGCCCCGATGTCGACGGCCACCAACCCGGTCACGTCGAGCGCGAACGTGGCGAGCGCGTGCGCCAGCTTCAAGCCCCCGCGCGACACGTACGGCATGGGCGCGTTGCGCAGGCGCAACGGCGAGGTCGGGTCGACCAGCTCACCGGCCTTGTCGATCGGTTGGTCGCCCGCCAGCACCTCCCCCGCCAGGATCAACGCGCGGGCGCGCTCGCGCGAGGGCGCGAGGCCCTGGTCGACGAGGGCGAGATCCGCGCGCACGCGCCCCGCCGACTTCCTGCTGTCGCTCACCCGGCGACCCTACCAGACGCTCATCCAGGCACGCGCCGGACGCCCGGCGCCGCGGTGGCCACCGCCAGGGACCGCCGCGACACCGGATGGACCAGACCCGGCGCCGCCACATCGGCCAGCGGAATCAAGACGAACGCGCGGTCCAGCATCGCGGGGTGCGGCACCACCAGCGTCGGCCCGGCGTCGATGACGGCCTCGCCGTAAAGGAGCAGGTCGATGTCTATCAGCCTTGGCGCCTTGTCGACGCCGGATGGGCGGACCCGCCCGAGGGCAGCCTCGACGCGCAGGCAGCGCGCCAGCAGCTCGCCCGCCTCGGTGTCGGTCACCCCGCGCAGCACGGCGTTGAGGTAGGGCGGTTGCGGGCCCCCGGGTGCCACGGCGTCCGTCTCGTAGAGGGGTGACAGCACGACGTCGCGCAAGGGACCCTCGCGCGCGATGTCGGCCGCCGCAGCGGCGAGCGCCGCGGCCCGGTCGCCCAGGTTCGCTCCCAGCCCCAGATAAACCGTGACGCTCATGGAAATCAGCCGGCCGCCCGCGGCGCGCCGCTGATTCTATGCGATCGGCGACGGGCGACCGGCGGCGCGCTATAAGCTTCGCCCCATGCGCGCCGCCCTCATCGCCGCGACGCTGACCGGGCTGGCCACCGGGTTGGGCGCGCTGCCGTTTCTGTTCGTTCGCGAGCTGCACCGTCGCGTCTACGACGGAATCCTGGGGCTCGGCGCCGGCTTGATGCTCGCCGCGGCGACACTCGGCTTGCTCGGCGAGGCGTTCGAGACGATGCGCGCCGAAGGGCCTGGGCAGGGCACCCTGTTCATGATCGTCGGCGGTTTCATGGTCGGCGCCGCCCTGGCTGCTGCCATGGATCGCCTCATCCCGCACCGGCACGCGAGCGGCCACCACCAGCACATCGGCCACGGCCCCGGGCACGATCACCACGATCGTCTGACGCCTGCGCACGAGCTCCGTCGCGGCTACGCCATCATCGGCGCGCTGGCCATCCATCGGGTGCCGGAGGGCCTGGCGATCGGCGCCGGCTTCCAGGCGGGTCACCAGGCGCGCCTCGGCCTGCTGCTGTCCATCGCCGTCGGTTTGCAGAATGCGTGCGAGGGCATCGTGATGGCGGCCCCGCTTCGCAAGGCGGGCGCCGACGCCGTCCGAAGCACGGCGCTCATCACCATGACCGGCCTCGCGACCCCGCTCGCCGCGCTCGTCGGGGGCGCGCTGGCGGGGTCCACGGAGGCCGCGATGCCTTTCATCCTGGCGCTGGCAGCCGGCACGTTGATCTATGTCACGTCGAACGAGATCATTCCCGAATCGCACAGCCACGGTCACGAAGGCACCGCGTCCTCGGGCGTCGTCGCGGGTTTCCTGCTGACGATGATCCTGAAGGCCGTGTTGAACTGAAGGGGCCTTCGTCCTCGGGCGTCTGACTTCGGGCGCCCCACCGCCCGAGGCCTTTGGCGCCAACCTCTCCACCGACCGCATCGTATTTGCCGCCTGGGATCGGTCAGGATAGAGTGTGTGGCATCGCCGTGTTGACTCGCCCGTCCCTCCAGCCTTGGGTCGCGGCCCTGTCCGTCGCGGTCGTCTTGACGGTGTCGTTCGGCGCGCGGGCGCAGGATCCCGCCGGCGCGCCGAAGCACGCGGACGATCCGATGGCCGCCGAGGCGCGCAGGCACTACGAGGAGGGTACGAAGGCGTTCAACCTCGGCGAGTTCCCGCGCGCCATCACGGAGTTCAAGGCGGCGTACAACGCCAAGGCGGATCCGTCGCTGCTCTACAACATCGCCCAGTCGTACCGCCTCCAGGGCGACGCGGCCCAGGCCGTGTTCTTCTACAAGTCGTTCCTTCGCAACATGCCGGCGGCGCCCAACCGCAAGGAGGTGGAAGGGCGGATCCGGACGCTCGACAAGCAGGTCGAGGAGCAGCGCAAGGAGCCCGTCCCGCTGGTGCCGCCGCCCGCGGTGACGTCGCCACCGCCCGCCGCCCCCGCCGTCGTAGGAACGGCGCCTGCCATCAGCCCCGTCCCACCAGCGACGACGGAACGCACTCCCCTCACGCCCGGTTCGGCGGTCGGCGATGTTGCCGCGCCCAAGGCTCCGGAGACGCCCCCGCCTTCCACCGTTCCTCCGACCTTGGAGCCGCAGCCGGTCGCCGCGCCGCCTGCCACGGTCGACCTGACGAGCCCGCCCCCCGAAGCGACGCCCGCGACGCCCGTCTACAAGAAATGGTGGTTCTGGACCGGGATCGGCGCGGTCGTGCTGGTGGGTGTCGTCGCCGTGGCCGCTCGCGACAAGCCGCCCTCGACCACGTTCGGCCTGTTCGATCCCACCTTCACGAAGCCATGACCAAAGTCGCGCGCGCCCTGTTCGGTCTCGTCGCCCTCGGGGCGCTCACCGGCTCATGCCACAAGGGGACCTACCTCGAGCTCGTGTTCAAGGCGCAGGGTCTGCCCGCGGTGAACCACATCCTGGTTGGTTTCACGCTCGCGGACGGGCGGGTGTCCGTCGGCAGTCTGCCGGACAAGCCGGCGGCCGGCAACGTGGTGACGTTCCCGTCGTCGGCGGCGTTTCAGCTCGACAACCACAGCGGCGCGATCACGATCCTGGCGACCGCCTACGACGAGACGAACACCCAGGTCGCCCAGGCCAGCGCATCGACCACGATCATGGACGGCAAAACCTGGACGGTGGAGCTGAATTTCACGGCCCCGCCCGCCGGGGACGCCGGCGCCACCGACGCGCCCACGCCTGCGGACGCCGCCAGCGACTCATTGGTCACCATCACGGACGGAAGCCTGCTCGACGGCGGCGGCGACACGTGCGTGGCCGCCACCGTGCAGGCGTCGGAGTCCGTGAGCCTGGACTACAACTCATCCGGCCCGAGCCTCGATTCTGGGAACTTGCTGTGGGCGAACATCGGCCCGGCCGAGCGGACGATCGGTTGGATGAAGTTCGGGATTCGCTTCATCCCGCGCACCGCCCGGATCATGAAGGCCACGTTGAATCTGACGATGGTGCAGGCGACCGGCAACGCGCCGCTCTTGGTGGTCGACTATTCGTCAGTCGATGGGTGGACCCGGAAGTCGAAGGCGGAAGAGGTGCCAGTCACCAGCGTCATCTCGACGGGCGGACCTTATCTCTTGCCCGCGACGGGCACGCCGACACCGTACACGCTCGACCCGAACCACGACTGGGCCCTCGACCTCGGCGCCAGCGACGGGACGATAACCCTGGGCATCGAGAACATGGCGGCGGCCCCCACGGCCCTGCTCGCCTCGAAGGTCACGTTCTACGGCGTCGACCACATCGCCGCCGTCGACGGCACGCGGCCCACGCTCGATCTGGTCATCTGCCCCGCGAATTGACGGCGGGGTGCGGCCTCGTCAGCGCGGCGGCGGGGCTGTCCGCGCGAGCTGCTCGAGGAAGGCCTGTCCCGCCGGCCAGGCGCCGAGCCCGCTCGAGGCGTTGATGTGCCCGCAGCGTCCCAGGTCGATGAGCTGGCTCTCCCAGGTCGAGGCCACCCGTTGCGAGAACTCGAACTTGGAATAGGGATCGTCGCGGCTGGCCACCAGCAAGCTCGGAAACGGGAGTCGCTGGCGTGGCAGCGGTCGCCATCCCTCGACGCACGAGGGGAACGTGGGTTCGTCAGGATCTGGCGGCGCGACCAGGAGCGCGCCGCGCACCGCGAGCCGTGTCCGGGCAGCCCAATGCGCGACCTGAAGGCAACCCAGGCTGTGGGCCACGAGGAGGGTGTTCGATCCCGCTTGGGCCACCGCGCGCTCCAGGGCCGCCGTCCACAGGGCGCAGACCGGATTGTCCCAGTCGTCCTCGGGAACGCGCCGCGCGTTTGGCAGGGCGCGCTCCCAATGTGACTGCCAATGTTCGACTCCCGAGCCGTTGATTCCAGGGAGAATCAGCAACGCGACGGACATCTCCGTCATCTTGCCGGGGCTCTATCCGCCGAGCAAGCGGTCGAGGTTGGCTTTCTCCCACGCCGTGGCGCGCGCGAAGTCAGGGTAGCTCCGCTCGTCCTCGAGGAAGGCCTCGGTGTGAAAGATGCGGCGCCGCCCCTTGCGGACGATGTCGTGGCGGCCGTGCAGCATCTCGTGAAACACGATCCAGCGAATGAAGTAGGCGGGCACGTCGGGCTGATCGAGCACCGGATGAATCCGGATGATGCGATCCTCGACGGCGAAGCTGCCCATCTTGATCGATCGCCGGGCGCGCCGGGCGGTCACAGGCCCCCAGGTGATGCGCGCGTCCAGCCGCGATTCGAACCGCTCGGCGTTCAAGCTGTCGAAGATGGCCTTCAGGTCGTGACACTTGCCCGCGGTGCGGCCGTTGAACGCGCGGGGCTTGTGGTCCTGGCGCTTGATGACGTGCTGGTGGTGCTCGATATAGTCTCCGAGCAGCTGCGACGCGCGCCGATCGTTGTGCACCACGTAGCGGGCCAGGGCGCGCACCATTCGCGGCGGCGCGCTGACGAACATCTTGTGCAGCCGCAGCCGATAGCCGTCGGGCCGGCGGCGTATCGAGATCATGCTGTAGCGGTTGTCCGTCAGCGCGAGCTCGAGGCCCTTGCCCGGGGGCAGGTACAGCTTCAGGGCGACGCTGATCGCCCGCTCTTGCATCGCCAGATCTTCCGAGGCGGGAAGCCGCGCCTCACGCGGTGCCGCCCAGGGACGCAGGTCGCGCCGGGAGGCGGGAGGCGTCGCCGGACCCGTGGGTCCCGGCGCAGCGGGCGAGGACGAAGGAGAAGACGAGGGAAACAGCGAAAGCTGACCGGGCGCGCGGGTGGCGGGAGCGTGGGTGCCCTTCGCGGAGTCTCGGGTCAAGGTGGCCTCTCTTTGAGCATGCTCTCCCTCGGTTGAGCATGAAAAGGCTAGCAGCGCTCCGGGATCGTGGCAAAAAATCTATACAGGCGATTGTTGCTAGGTGCTCGCACTGATTTGGTTTTTCCTGTTGATAACTTGACGGCATCGCGGGAGATATCGTCCTGCAATGCACGTCAAGATTTTGTACTTCGCGATCCTGCGGGAGCGCAGAGGCGCGGCAACCGAGACGCTGGAGCTGCCCGACGGTGGGGATGTCGCGATGGCGCTGGCCATGATCGCGAAGCAACATCCTGCCGTGGCGCCGCTCTTGCCCCGCGCCCAGGTGGCCGTCAATCAAGTGGTCGTGGTGGCGACCACCCTGCTCGGTGATGGCGACGAGATGGCGCTCATCCCTCCGGTGTCCGGGGGCGCCACGTCGCGGGTGCTGGTTCACGACGCGCCGCTGGCGCTTGCGGCGGTCATCGACGCGGTCATCGGGCCGGATCGGGGGGGCCTCGTCACGTTCAGCGGCCTCGTGCGCCGACAGGGACGGATCCCCGATGTCGTGCGGCTCGAGTACGAGGCCTACCGTGAGATGGCGGAGCGGGTGCTGAATGACATCGCCGACGAGATCGAGCGTGAATGGCCAGGCGCGCACGTGTCGATTCATCACCGGGTGGGCTCGCTGGTCGTGGGAGAGGCCGCCGTGGTGATCGCGGTGGCGGCTCCTCACCGCGCCGAGGCGTTCGAGGCCTGCCGGGCGGCCATTGATCGCCTGAAGAGTCGCGCCCCGATCTGGAAGAAGGAGATCGGCGAGACCGGCGCGGAGTGGATCGAACACTGCTGTTGAGGCCCGCCCGTCGGAAACAGCACGAAACGGAACCAGCCGGCCGCCGATAGCCTCGGTCGTGGCGCTTCGGAACGATTCGACGGCGGGTATCGTGGGGCAGGATCCGGCGCTGCGGGCCGTGCTGCAAGCGGTGGCGCGCATCGCGCCGACGCGGGCCCCCGTCCTGGTGACGGGCGAGAGCGGGACGGGAAAGGAGCTGCTCGCCCGGTTGCTCCACGAGCTGGGGCCGGCGCCGGCAGGTCCCTTCGTCGCGGTCAATTGCGGGACGCTTCCGCGCGAGATCGCCGACAGCGAGCTGTTCGGGCACGAACGGGGCGCGTTCACCGGGGCCAACGCCCGGAAGCTGGGCTGGTTCGAGGAGGCCGACGGCGGCACGCTGGTGCTCGACGAGGTGGGTGAGCTGCCGCTGGACCTGCAGCCGAAGCTCCTGCGGGTGCTCGAGACCGGTCGCGTCCGGCGTGTGGGCGGCAACGGCGAGGTCGGTGTGAAGGTTCGTCTGGTCGCGTTGACCCTGCGCGATCTGCCGCGCGATGTGGAGCGCGGCAGGTTCCGGGTCGACCTGTTCCATCGCCTGGCCGGCTTCGAGCTGGTGTTGCCGCCTCTGCGTCACCGGCGGGGGGACATCCCGGCGCTGGCGCAGCGGTTTCTCGAGGAGCTGGCGCCGGAGCTGGGGCCGCGGACGTTCGATCCCGCCGCGCTGACCTGGCTCGCGTCCCAGGATTGGCCGGGCAATGTCCGCCAGCTCCGCAACGTGGTGCGCCGCGCCGCCACCGAATGCGCCGAGCGCATCGTCAGCGAGGCCCTACAGGTTCCCGGCAAGGGCTACGGCGCCGCCGTTCCCGAGGGGGACGCGGACGACCCGGGCCCCCATCGCCTCGCCGATGCTGGCGGGCCGCGGCACATCGTCCCGCCGTCTGGCTCCGGTGATCTCCTGATGCTCGGAGAACAAAGCTTCGACGAGATCGAACGCTTCGTGTACCAATGGGCCCTGCGACGGTACGGCGGCAGCCGGCGGCAGGCGGCGCGAGCGCTCGGCCTGCCTCGGTCCACGTTCTGCGACAAGGTCAAGCGCCTCGGGATCGCATGAGTCGCACTGACGGCGATGTGACGGAGTCATTAAGGACCCCTGACACATCCGCCGATAAACTGGCTTCGTGGACAACTCCTTCATCGACGTTCTGCAACCGCGCCGCATGCGCTGGACTTCCTACATACGGGTCACCACGGTGGCGTTCTGGGGCGTCCACGTGGCTGCCCTGGTGGGCGTTCTTCTCTCCGGGTGGTCCTGGCGCGGCGTCGCGCTCGCGCTCGGATCTTACTTCGTCCGGATGTTCGTGGTCACCGCCGGCTACCACCGATACTTCTCGCACCGCGCCTACAAGACCTCACGCCCGTTTCAGTTCCTGCTGGCGCTCGGCGCGCAAAGCGCCGCCCAGAAGGGGGTGCTCTGGTGGGCCGGGCATCATCGCTGGCACCACAAGCACTCGGACACGGTGAAGGACGTACACTCGGCCAAGCTGCGCGGTTTCTGGCACGCGCACATCGGCTGGATCTTGCGCGACGAGTGGACTGACACGGACCAGGGCCAGGTGAGCGACCTGGCGCGGTTCCCCGAGCTGCGCTTCCTCAATCATCCCGCCATCGCCATGCTCCCGACGGTGGCGCTCGCGCTGGCGTTCCTGTGGCTCGGCGGCTCGTTCGCGCTGGTGTGGGGCTACTTCGTCTCGACCGTGCTGCTCTGGCACGGCTCCTTCTCGATCAACTCGCTGGCGCACGTCTTCGGCAGCCGGCGCTACGACACCGGCGAGGAGTCGAAGAACAGCTGGTGGCTGGCCATCCTCACGACGGGCGAGGGCTGGCACAACAACCACCACTTTTATCAGAGCTCCGCCAATCAGGGGTTTCACTGGTGGCAGATCGACGTCACCTATTATCTCCTGCGGCTGATGCAGGCCGTGGGCTTGGTCTGGGACCTGCGGGTTCCTCCGCGCGAGCTGGTCGCCACCCCGCGGACAGAGGCCGCCTTGCCCCTCGGAACCCCCCAAGCGTCATCGCGCGCAGCATAAAGGCTCCGGGTCTGACAAGATAAGGAGAGTGAAGAGCCGCTCCCCGACGACGATCTTTCTCCACCGGGCCCGCCTCATCTTCGTGTTGACGGCGCTGATCCCCACGGTGCTGATGACGGTCATCGGGATCGTCCTGCTCGCCACGGGGGGGTCGAAGTCGGCGTCGGTGGTCGGTGGTATTCTGGTCCTCGCGTTCTGCGCGACGGCGCTCGTGGGGTACACGCTGGGGACCATCTTCGTGACCCGCGGGGCCAGCCTGGCCGCCGTCCAGAACGAGTTTCTCTCGTCGGTGTCGCACGAGCTGCGCACCCCCCTGACGTCGATCCGCATGTTCATCGACACCCTGCGCGAGGGCCGCGTGAAGGACGAGGGGGAGAAGCAACGCTGCCTGGCGGTGATTCACCAGGAGCTGGCGCGGCTCGACGGTCTGGTGGGCAAGCTGTTCACGCTGTCGAAGATCGAGTCGAAGCACGCCGCGTTCGACCGTCGGCCGGTGGCCATCTCCGCGGTCATCGACGAGGCGTTGCTGGCGTTCGAGGCGATCAAGTTCGGCGGCGCGGTCGACCTCGCGGTCACGACCGAGCCGGGCCTGATGGTGCAGGGCGATCACGCCGCGCTCGCGCAGGCCGTCGCCAACCTGCTCGGTAACTCGTGGAAGTACACGCCGGCCGAGGGGAAGAAGATCCAGGTCGCCACGACCGGGGATCCCACGCACGTCTTCATCACGGTGTCCGACAACGGCATGGGCATTCCCCGCGCCGAGCAGAAGATCATCTTCGACAAGTTCCAGCGTGGCCAGGCGGCGCTCGACAGCGGCAGCGCCGGCACCGGGCTGGGCCTGACCGTCGTGCGTGCGATCGTCAAGGCGCACCGTGGTCGGGTCGACGTGCGTTCCGAGAAGGACGAGGGCACTCGCTTCCGCATCGTCTTGCCCCGTCGGCCCGCGGAGGCGACTTGAGCGCTGCCCCCGAGGGCGCAGCGGTGAGCGAGCTCGTGACGATCGTCGAGGACGATCCGGCGATCGCGGAAGGGCTGTCCCTGAACTTGCGCCTGCAAGGCTATCGCACCGAGCAGGTTGGCGATGGTGAGACGGCGCGCGTGCGCATCGAGGCGAGTAAGCCCGACCTCGTGCTCCTCGACATTTCGCTGCCCAAGCGAAGCGGAATCTGGGTGCTGGAGCAGCTGCGTGAGGCCGACAACCACGTGCCCGTCATCGTCCTGTCCGCGCGCCAAGACGAGTTCGACAAGGTGGCGGCGCTGCGCCTGGGCGCCGACGACTACGTGACGAAGCCGTTCGCGCTGGCCGAGCTGCTGGCGCGGGTGGGCGCGTTGCTGCGCCGGGCGCGGATCCGCGCCGCCGGACCACGCCCGCCCGTGGAGGCCGCCGCCCCCCAGGCCCCGGTCGACGCCGCCGACAGGCGCCGGGGCGACTGCCTGCGCTTCAGCGACGTGATCGTCGATCTGGCCGCCCGAACCGTGACCCGAGCCGGTCAGCCGGTGAAGCTGACCCATCTGGAGTTCGAGCTCCTCGGGTTTCTCTGTCAGAGCAATGGCAAGGTGTTCTCGCGCGAGGAGCTGGTCCGGCAAGTGTGGGGGCTGCGTCACGCGGGCCACGCCCGCACCGTCGACAACTTCATGGCGCAGCTGCGCGGCAAGCTCGAAGGCGATCCCGATTGTCCTCGGCATCTCTTGACCGTGCGGGGGAGCGGGTACCGGTTCTCGGGTTAGACCTCTGGTTGCAGGCTGTGCTAATGCGACGAGCATGTCGCGCGCTGACCTGGTGGTGCCGAGGGTCGAAGGATCCGTTTACCGCTGGACCTTCGGCGAGACCACGTTCGAGATGGACGCCGCGTGCGGCGCCCGCGTCACGCGCTTTTGCCTGGGCGCCGAGAACATCCTCACCGGGCGGGACGTCAACCCCCTGAACTTCGGCGCGACGTTCTGGACCAGTCCGCAAAGCCACTGGGGATGGCCGCCTCCCGTCGAGCATGACTCGGAGCCCTACCTGGCACGCCCGCTCGGCGACGACGGTGCCACGGTTCTGTTCTCGGGCAGGCCGGACGCCACGCTCGGGATCGCCGCCACGAAGTCGGTCACCGTCGACGGTGCGCGTGCCCTGGTGACGATCGAGTACGGCTTGCGAAATCAATCAGGCAAGGTGGTCCCGGTGGCGCCCTGGGAGATCTCCCGGCATCCCACGCACGGGCTGACCTTCTTCCCCGACGGCGACGGGATCGAGCCAACGTCCACACTGGCGGTGACCCAGGCCGGCGGCGTGGTCTGGTTCTCGTACGACGCTGCCGCGATCACCGATCACCAGAAGCTGTTCGCGCACGGCACGGAGGGCTGGATCTGCCACGTCGACGTCGCCCGGCGCTTGCTGTTGCTGAAGACCTTTCCGGAGGTGGCGCGCGCGAATCAGGCGCCTGGCGAGGCCACCATCGAGATCTACGCTGACCCACACCACACCTACGTCGAGGTCGAGGAGCAGGGCGCGCACCGCCCACTCCACCCGGGCGAGCACGTCACGTGGCAGGTTACCTGGGCGCTGCGGTCGGTTCCCGCTTCGGTGCCGATTCGCGTCGACGGGGCGGAGTTGCTCGCGTTCGCGCGGGCGCTGTCTTCTGCCTGAGGATGACCAGGGTCAGGGTGGGGTGGGAGGGGGAGGCTCTTGATCGTCGGCGGGGGGCGGCGCACCTTCGGGCGGCGGGGGCAAGGCGGGCGAGCCGGGCGGCGGACCGCCGCCAGGAGAGCCCGGAGCGCCGGGTTCCCCTCCCGCCGCCGCCGTCGCCGAGCCGCCGGCATTGCCTCCGCCGCTCGGGTTGCTGGTCCCGCCCAACGAGCCCGCCCCGGAGCGGATGAAGGCGCCCCGCAGTCCCTCGGGGATGGGCGGCATCCCGACCCGGCTGGGAATCGTCGCGACCGGCTCCGGCGGGGAAGCGGGTGGCGGAGGCGGGGGCGGGGCTGCTGCCGGCGGTGCCTCCGGCGCCGGCAGCGTCGTGGGCGGTGGCGGAGGTGGAAGGGGTGCCACCATCGCCGCCGCTCGCCGCTCGCCCGGGGCGGGTGGCGGCGCGGGCGGCGCGATCGCGGCGTGCCCTCCTCCCTGGCGGGACGATGATCCCGAGGTCGGCAGCGGCGAGGTCGGCGACAGCGTCGGCAGGGGCGACAGCAACGGCCCCGCGACGCGCAGCCCGTAGAACCCATCCGGGCGAAGCCCGGGCGAGCCCGCCATCTGCAAGATGCTTCCGATCGTCGGCGCGCTTCGCAGCAGCGCATCGCCCAGCTTGAACCGCAGGTAGGCGTTGACCGTCGAGCTGGCGAGGGGATCGCGCAACGTCACCTCGCCGTCCAGGGTCACCTCGGCGTCGGGCGATTTCACCGCGATGCCCTGCGCGCGCGCCACGCCCTTCTCGATCACGATGCGACCGGCCAGGTCGCCGAGGCGAACGCGCGGCAACGTCAGGCCCGCCGCCAGGAATGGGTTGTTCCCCAGCTTCGCCGCGGTCTTGCCGTCGCCGACGGTGCAAGCGGCGCACTTGAATTCGATCTCCCCGTGGGCATCGGCGAAGCGCCCGGAGGAGGATTCGATGTGGGCGTCCAGGCCCAGGGTCCCCGCGAGCGGGAGGTTGAACAGCTCGCGCGCGCCCGGCACCTGCGCCATCGCCACGTCGCGAACCGTCAGATCAATCTTGAAGAGGCCCTTGGTGCCCTGGGCCTTCTCGCTCTGGCCCTTGTCGTTTTGGCCCTTGTCGCTCTTGGGGGGAACCCGCCCCGACAGGGCAATCTGCCCGCCCAGCCCCACGGCGACGATGTCGAACGACTGGCCGTGCGACAGCAAGAGGGGCAAGAGCGCGACCCGGACCGTGTCGAACCTGGCCTGCATGGGCTTCGGGGCGCCGGGGCTCGCGTTCCGTGAGCGGATGCGGATCTCGTCGAACGCGATCGCGAAGGGAAACGCCGGTCCCGCGTCGCCGATCTCCAGATCGTAGCCCGCCTTGGCGGCGACGGCGACGGCGGCGTCACGGGCGCGGCCGTACGGAAAGCAGAACGTCAACGCGATCGCGTACGCGACGACGCTGACGATCGCGTAGCCGATCGACCGCCGCAACAGGCGGAACCGCTCCGGGGAAATGATCATGGGGCCTCCCTGCCGGGCGTCCGGGCCCTGCCGCTGGCGCCGCCAGCGTCGGAGCCGGTGCCTTGCTCGGTCTTCTTCTTGCCCACCACCTTCTCCTTCACGCGCTCGAACCCGATCGCGGTCAGCTCGGCGTCCAGCTTGTCCGCCTCCGAGAAGCGTCGCTTCAGCGCCACGTGGGTGAAGAATATGGGGCGGGCGCCCGTCTCGACACGCTTCATGAACTTCGACAGCGACTGCAGGTCGACCTCGCGGATCTTCAAATCGACGTCGTGCTCGATCCAGCGCTTCGACACCGGCGTCGGGGGCCGCTCGTTGCTCTCGGCGATCTGCACCGTCTCCTCGCGGGCGGCCGCCTCGATGTCCGCCACCAGCTGGGGCGGATCGCTGCCGAGGCGCGTCTCTTGCGCCTGGGCGCGGGCCTTCGCCTCCAGGTAGCTGTCGCGGTGCTTGGTGATCGCCGCCAGGGCCTCGCGAACGTCCGCGTTCGTCTCCTCGAGATCGCTGATGTTGCTGAAGATGAGGTAGATGGCCAGCGAGACGGCCACGACGATGATGGCGATGCCCAGCACCGTCACCGACCGCCGCTCGCGCACGGGCATGCGCTCCCATTCGGCGCTGAGGTACCCGAGGGGCCTGCCGAGAATCCGGCGCGAGAGCTGACGCGCCTTTGCTCTGAGCGTGATGAGCAGATTCATGTGCGCACCACCGTCATCATGGGCATTTCGAGGCCACGGTGAGAGTGAATTGCTTGGCGTCGCCCGACACCTCGGTGACCGTCCCCTTGGTCACGTCCTCGTAGCAATCTATGTCCTTCAGCTTCTCCGCGATCTCGTCAACAGCCGTCGCCGTGCCGACCGTGCCCTTGATGAACGTCTTCTTGGGGCGGATGTCCAGCTCGGTGATGTCGAGGACGATGTCGTCGTCGGAGGGCACCTTCTTCGAGATCTGCTCCAGCAGATCGAAGGCGGTGGCGCGGGGGACGGGGGCCAGCTCCTCCTTGAAGCCCTTGCGCAAGAGCTGGGTGACCTCCTTCGCATCGGCGCGCGGCTGCCCGAAGATCTCCTGGGTCGCCGTCTTCAGGCGCGCGTCGAGCACCTTGCGCTCGTCACCCAGGTTCGAGAGCGCCGCGAAGACGTCGAGCCCGACGGCCGCCAGGATCGTCGCCGCCAGCAGCGCCAGGTGGGGCGCCTTCTGCCGCAAGGCCGAGAAGCTGACGCTGTAGATGAACGGGCCGCGCCGCAGGTCGATCTCGCGGCCCCCCCGGCTGGCGGCGAGCGCGATCGACGTCGCCAGCGCGAACGAGCTCGACTCGGTCGCGGCATAGACGAGGCGTGTGGTCTTCTGGAGATCGGTGATGGGGTCGACGGCGAAGTCACCGCCCACACCAGCGGGGGGGATCACCTCTTGTGCCGCCCGATTCTGGCTCTGCAGGGTGTTCGGCACCGACAGGAACCCGACCGGCAAGTCGAGCTCGTCCTGGAAGAAGCCGGCGATGCCGCGCAGCCGCGCCGTCCCGCCCGTGAGGTGAAGCGCGCCGATCTCGCGGTGCGACGACGCGCGGAAGCTCGCCAGGGTCTGCCGCACCTCGCGCACCAGCGGCGCCAGGGCCCGCTGCAGGATCTCGTTGGGGCGGCCATCGCGCTTGCCGATGGTCGGCATCCCCGCGGCCAGCATGCGGGCCTCGTTGCGCTTGAACTGCTCCGCCCGGTCGAGCGTCAGCTCAAGCCCCTCGGCGAGGGCGTGGGTCAGGTGCTGGCCGCCGCGCATGATCGTGCGGGCGGCGATCCCGGCGCCGTCGCGCCCGATGAACAGGTTCGACCGGGCGTGCCCGATGTCCAGGATGGCCGGGACCTTCCCCGACTCCTCGTCGGCGCGCGGATCATCGACGGTCAGCGCGCGGTAGGCCACCGGCGCCGCGTACAGCGCGCGCGGGTCGATGCCGCCCGCCCGCAAGGCCTCGAGAAAGGCCGCGATGTCAGTCTGCTTCGCGGCGGCCGCCAGCACGCTCGACCCATCGTCGCCGGAGCGGACCGTGATGTGGTCGAACACGACCTCGTCGAGGGCGTGCACGATCTGGCCCTCCAGCTCGAATCCGATGACCTGATCGATCTTCCGCGGGTCGCCAAACGGCAGCTCGAGCGTGCGAATCGACAGCAGGTCGCCGGGCATGGCGACGTAGAGCATGGCCTCCGAGGACACGCGCGACAGCCCCTCGCGCAGCGCCTCCACCTGGCGCTCGACGAGGGGGGAGGGGCCGTCGCTGATCATCTCCTCGAAGGCGCCGCGGAACACGTTCTGTCGAAACCCGACCTCGAACACCACGAACTTGATCGAGAACGCGCCGATGTCGATGCCGCAGACGGGGTGGGCCATGGCTGCTCGTTACTCCTCTCGCCAATATTGCAGGACGCCAGCGGCTTGTTCGGACGCCGGGTTCAGGGTCATCGGATTCTCCAGCACCCGGCCGGTGTCGACGATTGCCGTGATCTTCTTCTTGACCTTGCCGGACTCGCCGGTCGCCGTGATCCGATAGATCCGGGGTGGCGCCACGTAGGCGACGGCGTCCAGGGCGGCGCGATCGAGCACGAGCGGCCGCATGCCTTGCAAGACCCGGTAGCGAGGATCGTCGGTCAGCACGGACGACTCCGGCTTGGCGAGCACCGCCATGACCGTGTCGAGGCTGTCGAAGCCGCTCGCGGCGCGGTCGCACAGCACCGTCGCCAGGGGGTAGAGCTTCGTGTCGTCGAGGATGGTCGGATCGGCGGTGGCGGTCTTCGTCGGGTCCCCCATCGCGGCGGCGCGAATGATGCCCATGATCAGCGGCGCGCAGTCGCCCTCGCGGTTGCTGATCGTGCCCAGGTTCACCCGGCACATCTTCTTGTCGTCCGAGCTCGGATAGACGGTCAGGTATGGCCCGAACGCCTCGACGAACGCGTCCGTGACGCCGCGGACCAGCTTGATCTCGCCGAGCGAATCAAAGGAGTTGTTGTGGGGGCGGTACTTGTCCCGGGGATCGGAGTCGTAGTGGTAGTCCTCGGCCGAGCCCGACGACGAGCCGTCGAACGAGAACATCTGCTGATCGTAGTCGGCAAAGTCGATGATCGCGCGGGCGACATCGAGGCGTGAGTTGAACTGGCCGCCGGTGTCGGCGTCGCTGAACAGGCGGTCGTAGCGCTGGGAATAGAACAGCCCGACGAGCAGCCGGTAGACAATCCGCTGATGTGCGGCGTCATGCAAGTAAGCGGCGCAGTTGAGGTCGATCTTCCCGTCCTCCGGCGTGATCTCCGCGTCGAAGCGGCCGGACTTCAGGCCCAGCCCCTTCGCGCCAGTGAGGTCGAGGCCGATCAGCGAACCCAGGCTCATCGCCTCGTCCTTCGAGCCGCTGAAGAAGCCCATCAGCATGTCCGCGTAGTCGGTGACCCGCAGGCTGATGCCCAATCCCCCGGCCGGGGCGCCTGGCGTCGCGGCGCTGCCGCTCGTCCCGCCGGCGCCACCGCCCATGGCGTCCTTCAGCATCTTCTGGGCTTGCGCCATCACCGGATCGACGAACTTCGACTGAATCTTGATCAAGAGCCGCGACAGGTTGACGGCCGACCGGGCCATGTAGTGGGCGCGCAGCTCGTCGCGCGCGTTCGCGGCCTCCGCCGCGTCGACGGTCGTGCCGAACGTGAACTCGCCGACGAGCGCGATCATCAGCGCCAGCCAGGTGATCACCACCAGCATCGCGACGCCCCGATCGCCGCGGCGGCCGAGCGAGACCCGCTTCGACGTCCAGCGTATCTTCATCGGTAGCCCACCACCTCGGTCAGCTGGATACGCGCGTCGGTGGCGTAGGTGACCTCCTTGCCGTCCCCGTCGAGCACGGTCAGGGAGATGTGCACGTGCGAGGGCAGGAACCTGGAGCCGTTCACCCTCGTGTCCCAGTCGTCGTGCCATTCCTTCTTGCGGTAGTCGTAGTAGCTGAGCTTCAGGCGCACGACGTCGGGGCAAAGCACGTACGTCTCGCCGGGCACGTCGTGCGGATCCCGGGCCATGAGGCGCCGCGACTCACGGCGCATCAGGTTCAGGATGCGGCGGTCCTCCGGGTCCCGCTCCCCGAAGTAACCGATGACCGACTCGTCGCCCTCGGGCGCGCCCGCGCGCAGGCGCTGGTGCGCGAAGGAGGTCAGCCACAGCTCGTCCACGTCGGGGCGGCTGGCGCCGAGGAACTCGGTGCGGCGGAGCGTGGCGTCCGGCTCGTCGCTCTCCGACAGGAAGGCCATCTCGATCTCTCTCGCCATCCGTAGCAGCGCTGTGCGGACGGTGTGCGTCCGCTCCTGCGCCGCCTCGATGCGCTTCTTGTTGTGCGAGGCCTGGCTGAACGAGCTCCACATGAGCGTCGTGATCAACGCCAGGATGGCGATGGCCAGCATCAGCTCGATCAGCGTGAACCCGGCGGCCGCCGCGGATCGGCTGTGCTGGCGACGGAGGCGCAGGCCGCTCATCGCGTCACCGGCCTCGAGAACGAGGACGACGAGGACGTGGGCGACGTCCCCGACGACGACGTCCCCGACACCCCGCCCGTCCCCGTGGCGCCTGGGCCGCCCGCGCCCAGGGACAGCGCCAGGTCCAGCTTCGCCGGATCGGTCACGTAGGTGACGACCTCGATCGACTGCTCGGGGCGCCCGCGCTCGTTCCAGAACACCCGGACGGTGATCCGGCGGACGGACTCCTCGAGGCCGATGCGCACCGGCTCTATGAACATGCCCATCAGCCCGCCGACCATGCCCGTGAGGGCCTGCATCGGATCCTTCTTCTGAGCCTGGTCGGACGAGGCCTTCTGCGCCGTCTGCGCCATGTCCGTCGGAAGCTGGATCTTCTCGATCGCGGTGCTCCAGCTGAACTCGCGAAACCCCTCGTCGGCGAACACACCGTCGTCGGTCTCGTCGAGATCCTGGAACCCCTTCTCGATGAGCAGATCCTCGAGCGACACGATCTTTCCCCGCGCGAGCAGGGTCCCGGTGGTCAGCATGCGCGCGTGAGCGGTGGCGCGCATGTTGTTGCTGACGACGCTCAACAGCACCACCAGCGTCAACGCCAGGATGGCCACCGCCGCCATCACCTCCAGTAGCGTGAAGCCCTGCTCGCGCGGCGCGCGCCCGGCGACCCTCACGGCGCCTCGTTTCCAACGTCGTCGACCTGGACGTCGAGCGGGGGCTCGACGTACGAATTCACGATGCGCACGCGCCCCGTCACCGGGTGGACCACCAGCGAGTAGATCGTCTCTCCCGAAGGGTCGCTGAGGTGCACGATGGCCGGCTCGGTCTGGCCGAGCGGAAAGAAGTAGATGTAGGCGCGTCCCTTGGTGACGGGGTCCGCCACCCGCGGCGTGAACACGTCCATGATCGTGGTGTTCTTCATCCTCACGGGTTTGAGCGTGGACTCCTTGAACGCCGCGAACCGGGCTCGCTTGGGCCGGAAGTCCATGGGCAAGACCTTCGACATGTCGATGTCCCCGGCCGCCTCCGCCAGCTCCTTTTGCGACGCCTCCTTCTCGTCGAGCTTGGCCTCCAACTCGGCCAGCTTCTTCTGTGAGGACTCCGTCTCCGGATCGCGGGGGAGATAGAACTGGTCGTCCGAGATCTCGGCCCAGTACTTCCCCTGATCGAGGTCGATGACCAGGCGGTGGCACTTGCCGGTGGTGGACGCGTGATCGAACAGATAGCGAATCGCCCCCGACAGGTGCGAGACGCTGGCGCGAAGGTCGCTGCGCGCCAGGGACCGCAGGCCGCGGATCGACAAGCCCGCCAGCAGGGCGACGATCGCCAGCACGAGCAGAAGCTCGATCAGCGTGAAGCCGCCGCTATGTGTCCGCCGCCCGCGCATCGCTCCGCTATTGCAGGTCCCACGAATTGATGTCGTCCGGCGTCCCGGGCTGCTTGTCTGGCCCCGCGGACGACACGTCCACGCCGTCGGGATCCTTGATGCCCGGACAACGGAACGTGAAGGGAGTTCCCCACGGATCCTTCATCTGACTCTTCGTCAGATCGCCCTGGGCGATCAGCTCCTCGATGCCCTTCGGGCAGGCGCTGCTGGTGCCCATGTTGGCGGCGGCGGCGTTCGCGATCTTGCCGACCACCATCTTGGCGGTCTCGATCTTGGCCTTCTTCAGCTTCGGAACCACGCCGAAGCTGACCGCGCCCGCGATGAGGCCGATGATCACGATGACGATCATGACCTCGATGAGGGTGAAGCCCCGCTGTGTCGCCCGCGCGATTCGGCGCGCCGAAGTTCGGCTTGAATGGATTGTTACAACGTTCATCGCAATCTCCTTTTTCTTTTCAACGCAACGTCACTGAACGAAGTTCTGCATGTCCAAGATAGGCGTCAGGATCGAGAACACCACGAACACCACCACCAACGCCATCGTCACGATGATGGCGGGCGACAGGATGGTGGTGAGGCGCGCCACCTTGCCGTCGACCTCGCGCTCGTAGGCGCCGGCCACGTTCTCCAGCATCGTCTCCAGCTGGCCCGAGCGCTCACCGACCGCGACCATGTGGACCATCATCGAGGGGAATTCGCCGGACTTTCGCAGCGTGGCCGCGATGGATTCGCCCTCGCGGATGGCGTCGCGCGCGCTCTCCACCACCTTCTCGAGCACGGTGTTGTTGAGGACCTTCTTGGTGATCTCCAGCGCCGACAGCACCGGGACGCCTGCCGCCAGCATCGTCGCGAGCGTGCGCGAGAACCGCGCCACCCCGACGTACCGAATCAGCGGCCCGAGCACCCACGCGCGCAACTTGATCCGGTCGAGCAAGTTGCGACCCTTCGGCGTGCGCGACCAGCGCCGAAAGCCGAAGTATGTGCCAATGCCGAGCGGAATCAGCAGCCACCAGTAGTTTCCCGCGGCCGATGACACCACGATCAGGAGCTGGGTGTTCCAGGGCAACGTCTTGCCCATGTCCTCGAAGACGGAGGTGATCTGGGGGACCACCACGACCAGGAGCACGCCCATGACCAGCGATCCGAGCACCATCATGATGATCGGGTAGGTGAGCGCCCCGGAGACCTTCGATTGCAAGGCGAGCTGTGAATCCAGAAACGCGGCCAGCCGGAGCAACACCGCGTCGAGGTTCCCGGCCGCCTCGCCCGACCTGACCATGTTCACGTAGAGGTCCGAGAACAAGGTGGGATGCTCGGCCAGCGTGTCGGCCAGCGAGGTGCCCTCGTTCACCTTCTGGCGAATTCCCGCCAGCACCCGCTCCAGCTTCTTGTTGTCCGATTGCTCGGACAGCGCGCTCAACGTCTCGGCCAGCGGAATGCCCGCGGCGAGCAGCGTCCCGATCTGGCGGGTGAGGACGGCGACCTCCTGCGGCCGCACCCGTTCGAGCATCTGCCGGAGCTCGACGTTGCGGCGGAAGAAGGAGCGGGACTTGGCGCCTCCCCCCGCCGCCCCGCTCATCGCGCCCCTGACCCCGTTCGACCCCTTGGTGGCCTTGCCCCCGCCGCCCAACACCTCGGACAGCTCGGTGATGAAGATTCCGTCCTTGCGCAACGCCTGTCGCAGGGCCTTGCCGCCGTCCGCGTCGCGCGTCCCGCCCACCGCCTTCCCGGCGCCGTCCAGTCCCTTCCAGGCGTACAAAGACATCGGGGCGGCCTAATCCACGTCCTGCGTGGTGATCATGAGGACCTCGGCGGTGGTGGTCAGGCCGGCCAGGACCTTCTGCGCGCCGTCGTCGCGCAGCGTGCGCATGCCGCCGTGGGCCACCGCGTGGCGCTTGATGCTCTGCGCGTCCGCGTTCTTGATGGTGAGCTGTCGGGTGGGCTCGTCGATCAGCAACAGCTCGTAGATGGCGGTGCGGCCCTTGTATCCCGCCCCCAGGCAGGCCGGGCACCCGCCGTCGTGGGCGCGAAACAGCTGGCCCTCGGGCGGCACGCTCTGCGCGTCGCCCTTGAAGTGAACGCGCCGGGCCCGCCCCGCGGCGAAGTCCCCGGGGCTGATGCCGATGCTGCTGAGATCCGCGTCAGTCGGAGTGTAGAGCTCGCGGCACTCGCGGCACACCCGCCGCACCAGGCGCTGCGCCAGCAGCGCCATCAGAGATGACGCCACCAGGAACGGCTGCACCCCCAGGTCGACGAGCCGGGTGATCGCGCCGGCCGCGTCGTTCGTGTGAATCGTCGACAGCACCAGGTGGCCCGTCAGGGACGCCTGGATGGCGATCTCGGCCGTCGACACGTCGCGGATCTCGCCGACCATGATGACATCGGGATCATGACGCAAGAACGATCGCAGGCCCGCCGCGAACGACAGCTCGATCTTGTCGTTGACCGCGGTCTGCGAGATCCCGTCGAGCTGATACTCGACCGGATCCTCGATGGTCAAGATGTTGAGCTCGGGTGAGTTGATCTTGGCCAGGCAGGCGTAGAGCGTGGTGGTCTTCCCCGAGCCGGTCGGCCCGGTGACCAGCAAGATGCCGTGCGGGCGATGGATGAGGTCGTCCATCTGGCGCAAGTGATCGTCGCCGAAGCCGATGTCCGCCAGATCGTGCAGGACCGACTCGCGATCCAGCAAGCGGATGGTGATCCGCTCGGCCGCGGACGCCTTCACGGTGGGGATGGTCGCGACGCGCATGTCGATGTCCTTGCCGGCGATCTTGCGGCGAATGCGGCCGTCCTGCGGCAGGCGCTTCTCGGCGATGTTCAGGCCCGCCATGATCTTCACGCGCGAGATGATGGACGGCATGAACTGCTTGTTCGCCCGCCGCACCTCGTAGAGCTCGCCGTCGATGCGGTAGCGGACCACGACCTCCTTCTCGCCCGGCTCGATGTGGATGTCGCTGGCGCGCTCCTTCACGGCGTTGAACAGCAGCGAGTTCACCCAGCGGATGATGGGGGCCTCGTCGGTCACGTCGAGGATGTCGACCAGCTCCTCGCCCTCGCCGCCGACGTCGTCCTCCTCGCCTTCGCCGAGGTTCCCGCCCGTGTCGTGCTTCTTGCCGTAGACGGCGTTGATGAGATCCAGGATCTTCGCCGGGGAGTGCAGGATCGGCTGGATCTCGGCGTTCAGCTGCCCGCGCAGGTCGTCGAGCGCGCCGACGTCCAGGGGATCGGCGGTGGCCACCAGCACTGTCCCCGCCTCGGCGCGCAGCACCAGCAGGCGGTGCTGCTTCGCGAAGGCGATCGGGATCTGGGTGGCCAGCTCGGCGTCGACATCGTCGGTCTTGAGGTCGCCGAGGACCGCGATGCCAAGCTGCCGTCCCAGGGCCGCCAGCACGTCCTCGTCCGTCGCGACGCGCATCTTCACCAGCACCTCGCCGATGCGGCCGCCCTCCTTCGCCTGCGAGACCAGCGCCTGCTCGATGGTGTCGATGGTGACGCTGCCCGCGCCGAGCTCGAGCAGGATCTGACCTAGCAGCTTGTGACCCACGGAGCCTCTCTCACCGGTTCTGGGCGGGCGGCAGCGTCCCGCCGGGTGGGATGGTGACGACCGGAGGCGCCGTCCCGGAAGGCGGCGCCACGGTGGTCGGCGGCGGGGCCGAAGTCGCAGGCGCTGTGATGTTCGGCGGCGACGTGGAGCCGGGGGCCGGCGCCGGGGCAGGTGGTTGCGGCAGAGCCGCTGGCGACGGCGCCGCGATCGGCACCGGCAACAGGGCCGCACCCATTCCCTCGAGCCCGGGCGCCGTCGCCGCGGCCGGTGGCGCGACCGGCGGCGGCGCTTGCGACGACGACGGCGGGGCCGCGATCGCCGGCGGGACGGTCAGGGTCGGGGCGCCGGCGCCCGGCGGCCGCGCGTTGACGGGGATGTCCAGCGCGCCCGCCTCCTCCATCGAATCCTTCTCGCGGTTGCGCAGCAGGGCCTCCTCCTCTTCCTCGATCTCGCGCACGCCGCGGTTGATCTCCTCCAGCATGCCGCGCTTCCGCCGGTAATCGATGGTCGCCTCGGGGTTGACGACGTCCTGCTTTCCGAAGCGCTCCACGAACTCCCGCCGCTCCTTCAGCTTCTTCTCCAGCACCCGCCGCAGGTCGGCCTGGTCGGTGATCACGTAAGGCGTGAGCGCGATGAGGATGTTCGTCTTCTGGGTGGACTTGGTTGTGTTGCGGAAGAAGAAGCCGAGGATCGGGATGTCGCCGAGGAATGGAATCTTGACCACCTTCTCGACCTCCCGATCCTGCGAGAGGCCTCCGATGACGATGGTCTGCTGATCGCGCGCAACCACGGTGGTCTTCGCGCTGCGCTTGGACGTCGCGGGCCCGAGGCCATTGAAGTTCGGCGACAGGATGTCCTGGATCTCCTGGTCGACCTCCAGCCGGATCATGTCGTGCTCGTTCACGTGGGGCGTCAGCTTCATCTTCAGCGCGACGTCGGTTCGCTGCACCGGCGTGGCGAGCGGGATGCCGCCGAACGCGCCCGAGGCGGCGCCGCCGCCGAAGCTGGCCCCCTGGAACGGCAGGTTTTGCCCGACGCTGATCTCGCCGTCTTCGTTGTTCATGATCAGGAGGTGCGGCGTCGACAGCACGTTCACGTCGTTGTTCTGCTGCAGCGCCGTGACCAGCACGCCAAAGCTCGGGATGCTCGACGCCACCGAGGCCGGCGCGTTCAACGTCTGCGCCGCGTCGGGGATCGGGGGACCGATCACGCCGGCCGCCAGCCCGAGCAGCGTGTCGCCGCCGCCCGACAGCAGGCCGCCCGGGTTCAGGGTCTTCGTGATGTCGAGGCCGCCCAGGACCAGGCTCTGCTTGCCGAAGATGGAGACGTTGGGGACGCCGCCGTGAAACGACGCGCCGAGGGTGCGGCTCTTGTCGAGCGAGATCTCCATGACCATGGCCTCGACGAAGACCTGCTTGCGGGGCGAGTCCAGCTTCTCGATCACCCGGCGCAACGACTGATAGTCCTTCAGCGACGACAGGATGATGAGCGAGTTCGTCGGCCGATCGAAGCTGACGCGCATGTCGCCTTCGAACAGCAACGGAAGCTGCCCGTTCGGGGACGGCGCGGCCGGCGTGGGCGCCGCCGCCGCGGCCGCGCCCCGGCGCGAGCGGCTCGACCCGCCGCCCGCAACGGCCACGCCGGTGATGGCGGTCAGCGTCTGTCCCAGCTCGTCGCAGTTCGCGTTCTCGCAGTAATAGACGTGAATGCGCCCGTCGCCCCCCTCGATGGGGACGTCCAGCTTGTGAATCAGGGTCAGCAAGCGCGCGTAGGCCCGCTCGGTCGCGATCACGATCAGCTGGTTCGACCGCTCGTCGGGGATCATCTTCGAGATGGTCATCTCCATCGCCAGATCCGCCACCGCACGATTTCCCTTGGGGGTGGCCTGGCCGGCCGGCGCCGCTGCCGCGCCCCGGCGCGCTCCGCCCAGCTGTTCTACCTTGAAGATCTCGGCCAGCTTCTGCGACATCTCGGTGGCGGCGGTGTTCTTCATCCGCACGATCCACACCTTCTCGCCCAGCGTCGGCTGATCCAGCTCGTCGACGATCTTCAGCATGCGCTCGATGCTGGACTGCAGGTCGGTGATGATCAGCGCGCCCTGGGGCGGGTAGACGATGATGTCGCCCTGCTCGGTCTTGAGGCGCAGCAGCACCTGCGACAGCTCGTTCGCGTCGGCATGATCCACCCGCACCAGGCGCGTGATGTAACGATCGCCGGGCGGCGTCTCGCCGTCCTGCCCGGGCAGCGGCGCGCCCATCTTCGCCTTGCCGGTCTCGATGATGCGATAGAACTTGCCGCTCTCCTGCACGGTCAGCCCCACCGAGTCCAGCGCCGCCAGGAACAGCTGATACGCCTCTTCCGGTGTGATGAGCTGCGGCGCCACCACCGTCACCTTCTTGCTGTTGCTCGGGATGCTGCCGGGCAATATGAACTGCTTGCAGGTGATCGACGAGATCCACGAGATCAGATCGCCGAGCTCGGTGTCCGGCTTCATGTTCAGCTTGACGATCCGCCGGTTGCCAGGGAATTTGTGGCACGAGTTGAACTCGCGCTCGGCCTGCGAATCGATGATCCCGGACGTCGCGCCCCCCGCCGGAGCGCTGCCCGGTGCCGCGGCCGTCGCGGCCGGAACGACCGCCGGGGTCGCGGTCGCGGCGGCCGCCCCCGCGGGCTTCCCGCCACCCCGCCGCTCCCTCGCGGTCATGGGCTTCTTCGAATCCTTGGTTCCCGCGGCGCCGCCCGCGCCCGTGGCCGTGGCGGCGGCACCGGCGCCGGCGGGGCGCAAGGTCGGGCGTCCCTGGATCACCGGCCCGACCTGCGCGGTCAACGTGGTCTCGGCCGATACCGGCGTCACCAGGGCGAACCCCAGCACCAGCGCCACGCTGCTTCCCGCCGCGCTGCCCGGCAACCAACCGCGCCGGCTAGGCCGCGGCGACGTCATCACGGTCGTTCTCGATTTCATCGGATGTTGTAGTCCTTGGTGATCTTCGTTCCGTTGCGTTCCAGGGCGACCGAGATGTGGTTCGCGGACTTGAGCTTCGTGTAAATCTGCAAGGCGTTGTCGGGGCTGGTCATCTCGAGCCCATTGATGGCGTAGATGACGTCGCCGTTCTGCAGGCCAATCTTTCCGAACGGTCCGTCCGGTCGAACGCTGAACAGCCGGAAGCCCGCGGACTTTCCGTCGCGAACCTCCGGGACGATGCGCGCCGAGCGCGACAGCAGCGCCATGTTCCCCAGCATCGAGTCGACGGTCCCGCGCTGAATCTCGAAGGAGTGCTCGCCCGTCTTCTTGATGCCCTTGTCCATCTCGGCCACGAACGGATCGGTCGAGGGCGGCGGCGGGGCGGCGGCGGCCGGCGCGGCGGCGGGCGTGGGCGGGGCGTCCAGCAGATCCAGGAATTCGGGCTTCCCGGCGTTGTCGAGGTAGATGCGCGACTCTTGAATGTCGACGATCGTCGCGTCGTGAATCGTGCTGCCAATCGCGTAGGGCCCGGCGGCGTTCTTCTCGGTATCCCGGATCACCGCGACCGACCACCGCGGGTCGTTAGGCGGCGGCGAGAACATGATCGCCATCAGCTTGAGGGGCAGGGCGGTCCTCACGGGCGCGGGCGTCGGCGGCACCCCCACTTCCTCCTGTTCGGGCTCCTGCAAGATCGGCGGGCACGTGGAACAGAAGATGTTCCGCTTCAGGATGGCCTCGACGTCCTTGTCGTAGTGGGTGACGTTCTGGTTCTCGGTCGAGGGCCGCCGCACCGCAGGCACGGTCGGCATGCTGCGCCCGAGCGCCGTTTCGATCATGACGCCGGTGGCCCTGGCCGCGAACACGGCGGACACGGCGATGACCAGCAAGTCGATCGCCCAAAGGTATTTTCGGAGCAGCGTCTCCATCGGTATTCCGTGGCTACGGCGACAGCAACGCCGGGGCCACCTCGGGGGCCGACGGATAACTAAATCAAATCAGCTAATTACACCCTGTTTTGGAGCCAGGCGTCCTGCCAAATTGGCACGGGTTCCAGCCCCGCGTTGCCTCCCCGGCTCGTTTCACGCCCCGCGGGTGGTCACAGGCCGAACGTGGACGCCCAGCGCAGTATCTCGGGACGAAGCCTCTCGGCCTCACGCGCCTCGTCCTCGGCGATGCGGCGCAGGCGCTCGAGCAGCGGTCGCGCCTCTTCGCCCCGGCGTTCCGCCAGCAGCCGCCGCAGCTCGTACCTGAGATGGACCAGCTCGCGTTCGCGTCCGAACTCCATCGAGGCCGCTCCTTTCGAGGCGAGAAACCGCCGTCGAGACACAACCTTACGGGAGGCGCGCCGGCCGTCAAATTATTCGCGCGGTGCGCGCGTCACTCGCCGGCTTGCGCGGGCGGAGACGACAGGTCCTTTCGCGTCGACGACGCTTGCGGGCTGGCGCTCTCGAGGTCCTTGATCTGCCGGCGCGCGGCCGGGGCGTCGGCGCCGGACGGAGAGATGACCATGTACTGCCGGTAGGCGGCCAGGGCCTGAGCGGTATCGCCGCGCGCGCGATAGGACTCGGCGATACCGAACAGCGCGGGGCCGTAGGTCGGCTGGCTGTCGAGAACCCTGCGGAACATCTCGATGGCCTTGAAATGACGCTGCCGCTCCAGCAACACATAGGCGAGGCCCGTCAACGCGCCCGCGCCGTCCGGCTTGGCGGCGAGGGCCTGCGTGTACAGCTTCTCGGCCCTGGCGGCCTGCCCGCGTTCGAGCAACCGATCGGCCTCGCTCACCAGGTGATCGTAGCCGCTCGCCGCCGCCCCGTTCGAGCTCACCGATCGCGCGGCGGTCGTCGCGCCGGCCTTCGGGTGCGGTCCGGCGGCGGGAGCCTTGGTCGCGACCACGGGCGCCGGCGGTACTTCCGCCGCGGCCTCGGGCGCGGTCTTCTCGCTGGGGTGCTCCGCGTTTGCCAGTTCGGGCGCGTGTCCCGTCCCGGGAGCCTCGCTGGGCGCTGTGGCGACGGGCGCCTTGTCACCCCCACCCGGGGCGGCGGCCGGCGGTGGCGGTGAGGCGACCGGACCGCCAGTCCCGTCTGCGCGCGCCCGCTGCGTGCGCCAGTAGTAACCCCCCGCCCCAAGGCCCGCCAGCAGTACGAGGGCGACCGCCACATTGCGCCCGCGGTGTCGCGGCATGAGGTAATCGCCGTCTAGCCCGGCCAGGTCGTCGGCGCCGTCCGGCTCGAGCAGCAGCGTGGTGTGCGCGGCCGAGGGCTCACGCGTCATCGGGTTTGGTCGCGAGGGGACCTGGCCGGCCGCCTTCGGGAGCGCCGCCTGCATCGCGGGCACGGTGGGCGTGGACGTTCCCGCGGACGTGCCCGCGCCGGGAAGGCCGAGGCCGGGGGTCCGACGCGCCGGCCGTGCTTGCGGCGCGGCCTCCGGCGGAGCGGCGGGAAGCCGCCGGTTGGGGACGGTCGGCCCGTCGGAGGACACGGTTTGGCGTGCGTCGAACGGGATGGGGGGCGGCGTGCCGGTATGGCCAGCCGCCGCCGCCCGTGTCGTCGGGTGCGGAGCGCTCCCCGAGGACCCACGCGTCGCCGGGGCGGTCATCGCCGCCTTCCCGACCGGGGCCGCGACCGGGGAGGGCGTGCTCGGGCCGCGCGCCCGATCGGCCTCGTCCACGACCCGGAAGAACGACGACAGCTCCTCGATGTCGTCGAGCGCCAGCCACGGGCCGCCCGCCTGCGACAGCCGATCCGAGCGCGTGGCCTTGCGCTCGACGATCCACTTCTGCAGGGTGTTCAGATCGCGAAAGCGGTGGACCTTTCCGTCATCGGTGCTGAGAGTCCAATCGGGAACGTCTGGCTCCGCCAACTTGGCGCTGCCCGCCGGGGGCGTCACCGTCACCTGATTCAGCGGCGACGAAGGGCGGCGGGTGACGATGAAGCGGTGGCCACATGTCGTACACTGAACCGAGGTTCCAGTGTCGCTCACCGAGCCATCGTCGAGCTCGTACTCGGTCTCACATCGGTCGCAGCGAACGTCCATAGTCTTGAGAAACCCGCAGGCCCGGAACCATAACACGCCGAGGGCGAGGGGAAGCGCGAACGATTCGCGCGAGGGATTGGAAAGCGGGAGATGCTGACCGGCCGGCCGATGTTCCGATGATCCGAATCATTCGCCGAAACGTACCTGTTGCGAGAGTCCGGCCCAGCTGCTGATTGGGCGCAGAACGACGTCAGAAAAAGGAGAGCCTCATGTCGATCGCACCGCGGATGTTTGAACCTTCGAAGCCGTCGCCCTCGCCGTCGTTCGGGACGTCCGTCGCTTCCAGGCCGCGCACGCTCGACGACCTGGCGTCGATGCAGCCGGATGCCCTGGCCGAGCTGTACCGGGGCGCTTCCACACCGTCGGTTCCGTCCCTGAATGGCGATCTGGTGGGGCGTATGTTGGCGATCCCGGCCCTGCCGGCGTGGCTCGGCGCCGTCGTGCGCCGGTTCGCGGCCTGGGCGCGGTTTCCCTGGCGTGGCAAGAGCTTCTCGGCGCGCCACGAGGCGCGCGGCGAGGGCATCAATCGGGTGTTTGGCGATCGCAACCCGCGCCGATGGTTTCGCTTCGACACGTTCATTGCGCCGTCACGGGCGGGCGGTTTCGATGCGTTTCAGCTCGATTACGACAATCCCGGAAATCCCGGCCTGATTCGCGCGATCAAGGACGAGGTCAGGGAGGTGGCGCCGGGCCTGTACCTCGGCCTCGCCTACCTGATGTGGCGAAAGCGGGCTCGCCTGGTCCTCTACTTCGGGCTGAGCCGGCCATGATCGCCGCCGCGACCCTGGCCGGGCCGGAGGTGAGCTGGGGGCGCCGGAACCTTCGCTTGCTCGCGGTGTTCGGCCCGGTCCTGATCGCCACGGGGGTCGCGGGTCTCCTGTTGCCGCCGCGCTTGGCCTTGATGAGCAACGCCGTCCCGTACGATCTGTTCCACATCGTCTTCGGGAGCTTGGGCCTGGCGATCGTCGTGGCCCGGTCTGCTCGCGCGGCGGCGCTCTTCAATCTCGGCTTCGGCGCCGTGGACCTCTACCAGGCGGTCGCCGGAGTCACCGCCGTCTTTCCGGCGGAGGTCTTTCGGTTGCGTCCCGCGGATCACGTCGTTCACCTGGTGCTCGGGCTCCTGCTGGTGGTCTTCGGCGCGCGCTTCTTGATGTCGCCGCGACGATAGGCGTGCGGCGGCGGCGCGGTTTCTTGACCGCGTCGGGGACCTGCGGTCCAATCTTGCAGAGCGCCCCTCGCAAGATGACCGCCTCGACTCACAGCCCTCGAACCCCGGTCTCGCGCCTGCTCCCGCTCGCCGCCGTGGCCTTCGTCGCCGGCACTGGTGCCACTGTGAGCGGATGCGGGAGCTCGGGAGCCTCGGGCAGCGCACCCATCACCCCCAAGGTGCAGGTGACCTGGGCGCCGGCGACCCAGGTGATCGAGGACGCCAAGGCTCACCTGGTTCCCGGGACGGTGCCGGACGCCTCAACCCGGACGTACGTCTTCGACGCGCAGGCGACCGCGATCGCGGCGTTGCAACCCGGGCAAATCGCGGCGCTCGGAGGCATCGCCTACCGCAAGGTCGTCGCGGTCACGACGCTCGCGGACGGGACCATCCAGCTGGACACGCTGCGCACCACGCTGCCCGAGGCCATCACGTCGGGCACGTTGGCCTGGAGCAAGAAGATCGATTTCTCGTCGCCCGACATCGTGGCCAGCATGCAGCCCCTGTTCGCGGGGCAGCGTCTGACCGTGACCGAGCGGGGCCTGAGCGCGACGACGTTCGACGGTGACGTCGGGGGCTACCACGTCTCGCTGACCCTGACGCCGGGCGGGAACAGCGTCGGCGTGAACCTGGCGGTCAAGAACGCGGACCAGACCTTCGCCATCTCGGCGGACGGCCAGATCAGCGGCTTCGACGTGGACGGCCAGGCGGACATCGGTGCGGGCGGCATAGCCTTCCGGGCGGGCAGCCACCAGCTTCAAGGCGACCTCCACGTTCACGCGGCCGCCGCATCGGCTGGCGTGAGTCAGGACCTGCTGAGCATTCCCCTTGGCATCGAGATTCCCATCGAGCTGGGCCCGGTGCCGCTCATCCTCGCGATCAAGGCCGAGGCCAACATCACCCTCGAGCTCGCCGAAGATCCCAGCTCCGCGGAGGCGGAGGTCAGCATTCATTTCAGCAGCGACGCGCAGCTCTCGGCGTCGTCGCTGTCGACTTCGTTGCAGTTCACCGGCAGCTCGGGGAGCGGCGACTTCATGAACATGACGGGCGGGAGCGCAGCCGGCACGGCAGCGGGAATGACGGCCTGCCTCGAGGCGCCGCGCCTCGAGCTGTCCATTCTGGGCGAGGGCCCGTCCGTCGCCCTCACGCAGAACAACTGCGCCTCGTCTACGTTCACGTTCTCGCCCGCGTGCAACGAGGTCCGCGGCAGCATCGTGGGCAGGGCGCTCGCGAGCCTCGGCTTCTTCGGCATCGAGCTCGCGTCCGCCGACGCGGAGCTGTACAGCGCCCACCGGCGAACCGCGCTCGGCGACTGCGGTCCCGACATGTGAGCCGTCGCCGCCGGCGCCGCGACCTGATCGGTTCTCAGAGTGACTCGGGGAACAGCGCGTAGAGCTGCGCGGGTGGGGTGGGGCGCGCCCCCACGACCATCAGATTGCCGAGGTGGTCCACGCGAAATCCGCGTTCGAAGGCGCGACGGAGCACCAGCGGCGCGGCCGCGGACGCGCGCATGACGGCGGACCGACCCGGCAGCGACAGGCTGGCCGCGTCGATGAGGGCTGCCAGCAGCTCTTCGGACACGGCGACGGCCGGGCCAACGACGGCGCGGGCGGGCAGCGCACGCAGAAACAAGAAACCTTCGAGCGCGCGGCGTCGTTCCACGACCAGCACGGTTCCGGTGGTGAACAGCAGCTCGAGATCCCGCGTGCGGTCCGCCCCCACGAGGCGGCGGTCGAGCTCGATGATCGCCTCCAGGTCCTCTGCGCGCCCCTGCCGAATCTCCGGCTGCGCCCGCGTCGCGGGCTTGAGCTCGATGGCCAGCAGGTAGGGAGCGACGTCGCGCACGACGAAGCCGAGCTGCGTGTAGAGGCCGAACGAGTCCGGATTGAAGCCATCCTGGAAGAGTCGAATGCTGGTACACGTCCGGGCGACAGAGATCAGGTTTGCCATGAGGGCCCGGCCCACCCCGCGGGGACCGCCGGGGCGGGCCGCCACGGGGCCGATGCTGGCGGTCTGTCCGCGCACGTGAATGAAGCCGACGCCGACGGGGACGCTGGCCGCCTCGGCCATCACGCACCCGCTGGGATCGAGATCCAGGTACGACCGGCAGAGCCAGGCAGCGCTCTCGAGGTTCGGAAACGGCGGGGTGTGCCCGCGCTGCCGATAGACCTGCGCGAACGCGCCTACCAGGATCTGGGCGGCGGCGTCGACGTCGCCCTCGGTCATGGCGCGAACCTGGATCACCCACGCCTCGCGTGACTGGACGCTGCGAAAGAGCGGACGCTGCTAGTAAAAGGACCCTGAGAGGGTCTTTTAGATCCCCCGCGGGACGGTGCGAGCGAGCAGAGCTCGCCCGCACCAACGCGGCTACCTGAAAAAGGACCCTGAGAGGGTCTTTTAGATCCCCCGCGGGACGGTGCGAGCGAGCAGAGCTCGCCCGCACCAACGCGGCTACCTGAAAAAGGACCCTGAGAGGGTCCTTTAAATCCCCCGCGGGACGGTACGAGCGAGCAGAGCTCGCCCGCACCAACGCGGATCATATGAAATCCCGCCGTCGAAAGATGAGCATCGCGCATGCCAACACCACCGCCGAGTAGCCTATCGCATAGGCGGTCGTCCAGCCGAGGTAGCTGGCCATGACGAAGGCGCCGTGAACGGAGACGTGCTCGGCGCCGAGCGCGCTCCCCGAGGGGGTGAACAGCTGCAGGTTCGGTAACACGGCGCAGGCCGCCGCCACCGCCCGCCCGGCCCAGCCGCCGATGCGCTCCCCGAGGGCACGCACGTCCGGGATCGACCGGCCGACGACGAACACGCCCAGCGAGAACAGCCCCGACAGGAACGGGCTCGAGAATGACGAGAACAGCATGGCCACGGAGGTGACGATGGTGACGTTCATCAGCAGCAGCCACAGCGCCTTGGCGAGCGCCCCGTCGAGCGCGTCCCAGCCACCCTGCACCATCAGCGTCGCCCCCAGCACGAGGCCCATGATCACGATCTGCGCGATCAGGGTCGCCATGACGCCCAGCCACTTGCCGAGCACGAACTCCCAGCGCGCGATCGGCTTGGGCAGGATGGTGTAGACGGTCTTCAGCGCCAGCTCCTTGTAGAGGAGGTTGACCCCGACGAAGATGGCGATGGCGACGCTGAACACGTCCACGCCGAACAGGCCCACGTCGCGGATCATGCGGCGGTCTTCGTGCACCGAGAGCTGCCCGAGCGCCAGCGCGGACAAGATCAGGGCCACCGCGAAGAAGAGCAGGCTGTAAAGGACCTTGTTTCGCGCGGCCTCGCGGAACGTGTTCTTGGCGACCGCCAGGATGCGTCTCACGGCGTGGCCCCCTCGCTCGCGACCGCCTGGCGCACGAAGAGGTCCTCCAGCGATTCGCGGCGCGGGGTGACCGACACCACCGCCGCGCCCCCCGCCAGGGCGGCGCGCAGGAACTCGTCGACGTCCGCCTCGGCCGGCAGCTCGAGCGCCACCTCAGCGTCACCGGGCAGGCGGCGGGCGCCCGGGGGCAGCGGGGGCAAGCCGCCATCGGGGCCGGTGCCGGCCAGCGCGCGCGCCGGCCGCAGCACCACCTCGGTGGAAAGCACGCGCGCGGACAACAGCGCAGCCAGACTGCCCACGCTGCGCAGCCTTCCGCCCACCACGATGGCGACGCGGTCACACGTCATCTCGACGTCGGGCAGGATGTGAGTGGAGAACAGGACCGTCTTGCCGTCGCGCCCGAGCTCGAGGATCAGATCGCGGATATCCTTGCGACCTAGGGGATCGAGGCCGGTCATCGGCTCGTCGAGGACGACGACGTCGGGATCGCCCATCAGCGCCTGGGCGATGCCGATCCGTTGCAACATCCCCTTCGAGAACTTGCGCAGCGGGCGCCCGCGCGCGTGATCGAGGCCGACGCGCGCGAGCAACCCGTCGGCGCGCCGCCGGCGAACGGCGGCTGGCAAGTCGCACAGGGCGCCCGCGAAGTCGAGAAACTCCTCGGGCGTCAGGTATTCGTAGAAGTACGGGGTCTCGGGCAGGTATCCGATCCGCCGCTTCGCCTCGCGATCGGGGACAGGCCGCCCCAGCACCTCGGCGCGCCCGCTGCTCGGGAAGATGAGTCCCATCAGCATCTTCAAGGTCGTGGTCTTCCCGGCGCCGTTGGGCCCGAGGAAGCCGAAGATCTCACCGCGCCGGACCGAGAACGAGATGCCGCGAACTGCGTCGACGCGCCTGCGGAAGAAGCCCAGGTGAAACGTCTTCGCCAGCTCCACGGCGCGCAACACGACGTTGGCGTTCCCCGCCCGCGCATCGTCTTCGCCGCCGGCGCCGCCGGATTCTCCGTCGGTCATGGTCCCCGCGATGATACCCGGGATGGGGCGGAAACGGGCCGGCAGGTGCGACTATGGGGTGTACGTCGCCTGACCCTGGTCCTTGATCGTCGAGGCCTCGAACTCCATCAGCCAGTCCCCGACGTTCTTCGTCACGAACGTGGCCACCCCGGCGGAAAAGCCGCCCGAAGCTCCGAGCATCGACATGAAGCTCGCCGGCACCGTGACCGTCCCCTTCGACGCGGCCGCGACGCAAACGATTTCGACCTGCGAGGGGGCCGTGCCGCTTGTGAGGCTCGCGGTCACGTTGCCGTCGATGCCCCCCGTCCAGGTGATGGCGAGGGCCGCCCCGCGCGAGATCGCATAGGTCACGCCGGTCAAACCAGTCTGTGCGACGGGCGCCGTCACCGAGATGGGGTTGGGCGCCGTCGAGCTCAACGTGAACGCCGGCACGTCGGCGGAGCCCGCCACCGTGAGCGTCGTGGGGCGCGAGGTGGTCCACAAGAACCCCGAGTAAGGGGCGCTGAGGTAGGTGGGTCCGTTGATTCCCGCGGCGGGCATGACGGTGATGTCCGCCGCCAGGCCGCTGACCGTGATGTTGCCCGCGGACACGAGCTGCGCGGGAGGGTTCGTCGATGGCCCGCACTGGAGCAGCTGGCAATCACCCGAGGTGGTGGAGGTGCACGAGCCTTTGCCGCTCATGAGGCCGAAATCCGCGCCAACGCCGCCCGCCACGATGGTCCCGAGGGTCGGAATGACCTGCGTGGTCTGGCTGACGATGACGACACCTATCTTTCCCGAGCTTCCCGCCCCGCCTCCGCTCTGACCGCCAGCCGCGCTTGGTCCACCGCCACCGGCGCCGGCTTTCCCGTTGCCGCCGCCGGTCGCCGCCGGCGTTCCGCCGAGTCCACCGGCGCCGGGCGCTCCTGCCGTCCCGAGCGAGCCCGAGGAACCGCCAGCGCCGGGCGCGCCGCCGAGCGCGAGCCCGCCGCCCGCGCCACCCACGCTGGAGACGACGGCCCCTCCGGCACCACCCGCGGCGCCCACGCCACCCTGCCCGTTGCCCCCTGCCGCGCCCTTCGTGCCGGCCGTGCCCGCGACACCGGCTGTGCCAGGCGCGCCGCCGCCACCGAGCGTTCCGGCCGCCCCCCCAGCGCCGCCGGGCCCGCTGGAGCTACATCCGCCGAAGCAGCCAAGAATCGCGAGGACGGTACACGCACGAAACCGGAAGTTCTTCATCGTTGCCTTTTTGGAAATCGTAAAATGGGCCATCACGTTGCCACGGAATTCGCGGTCCCTCAAACCGCAATGGCCGTTGAAAGGCAGCGGGGGGGACGACCGTCATTCGGCGCGGGGCGGGTCGAGCTCGTAGTCGAAGACGTAGCGGTGCTGGCCGTCCACGATCTCGATGAGCATGTGGCCCGCGAGGCCGAGCAGCGCGCCAGTTCCCGAGTCGGGCACGACCGCCACCTCGAGCTTCGGCTTTCCGCGGTTCATCGCCCCCAGGTGTTGCAGCACGAAGCCCCCCGCCTGTCCGTCGAGCGTCCCGCGTACGTGCTCGAGCGCCACGTACCCGGCGGAACCCTTGACCGAGGGCATGGCGCTCAGCATCTCGCCGGCGCTCGTGGCCTCGAGCGCTCCGTGAAAGACCTTGCGGATCGACACCCGATTCAAGCTCACCTCGGCCGTCTCGTCATAGGGAGGCTGGGGGTCCAACGTGACCTCGAACGTTCCTTCAGCGCGGCGCTTGCTCATCCGCCCAATCTAACGCGGCCAGGGCGCGTTGGCCCCGAAATCGGGCTGCCAGCTGCTACGGCACGCGGGCCTGCACGCCGATGCCCGCGTCGACGGTGAAGCTGAGCCAGCGGACGAAGCCGATCGTCTCGCCGAACTGAAGGTAGACGCCGAAGTTGCGCATCACCTCCACCATCAGCCCGTTCGAGTTGCGGAACCCGAGGTCGATGCCTGAATGCTTCGACGTCGGCTGCTGCTGGGTGGCGTCGTACGCGAACTGCAAGGTGGTGAAGAACTTCACGTGGCTCTCGGGGTCCAGCCAGTAGCGAAAGCCCGGCATGATGAAGAACTGGCGGTAGGTGTTGAAATCCCTCTCGACGCCGAAGCGCAGATCGGTCAGGACGTCCCAGCTGTGGGAGATCCCGAACGACGGCTGCAAATCGATGAAGAACGGCGCGCGGTTCGTGCACACGTTGGCGCCCATCTGGTTCGCGTCGCCGCAGTCCGTGGTGCCCTTGGTGTACGGGAACACGATCCGGTAGCCGTCGCCGGGCAGAACGGCCAGCCCGAACTGGAGGTCGTGGGACAACGAGGGCACGAGCTTGCGTGGCGCGGCCTCCGCGCTGGCGGTCGCGGCGCCGGCGCCGGTGGCCTGCGTGTCCTCGGCCGCGGGCGGCGGGGCGGCCGCTTGCGAGCTCGGGCTCGCCGCCGGAGCCGGCGGGGGGCTGCGCTCGGCCGTGGTGCCGGCGCTCGCGGCGTCATCGCCGCCGGCCTCGGTCGCAAGGACGGGCCCGCACAGGGCGTACGTGAACAAAACCACGAGCGATGGCAAGATGGGCCCGCGACCGCCGCGATTGTGCATATGAGCCAGAGTGTAGTGGAAATGCCCGGTCGCGCGAAGAGGGCCCCGTGACCGGGCCGACGAAACCGACGCGGCGAGCTTGGCTCGCCGGGGCGACGGCGGGCGTCGCGACGACGGCCCTCGGCGGCGGGCGCGCCCGCGCCATCGGCGATCGTTCGAGCCTGGAGCTCGCTCGGCTCGCCGTGCCCGCGCTCCCGGACCCGCGTCCCACGGCGTTGCGCCGCCTGGCCTGGGAGATCGTTCGCCGGACCAGCATCGTGACGTCGTCCGAGACGCCGGAGCTGCGGCCGGCGGACGCCGCCCTGTTCCGCCATCCGTTCCTGGTGCTGGCGGGCGATCGCGCCTTCGCGATGCCGTCCGAAGCCGATCTCGGACGCTTGCGCCGCTACCTGACCTACGGGGGCTTTCTGCTCATCGATTCCGCCGAAGGGCGCGCCGGGGGAGGGTTCGACGACGCGGTCAGGAAGATGCTGGCCCAGCTTCTGCCCGGCGAGCTTCCGGCGCGCATTCCCGACGATCACGTGCTGTGGAAGTCCTTCTACGTGCTGGGGGGCGCACCGGGTCGTGTGCAGGCGGCGCCGTACGTGGAGGGGGTCGAGCGCGACCGCCGCCTGGCCGTCGTCTACTCGCAGAACGATCTCGGCGGCGCGTGGGCGCGCGACGGCTTCGGCCACTGGGAGCACGAGGTCATCCCGGGGGGCGACGCCCAGCGCGAGGAGGCGTTTCGCTTCGGGGTGAACCTGGTGATGTACGCGCTGTGCCTCGACTACAAGACCGAACAGGCGCACATCGATTACATCCTGCGCACGCGGCGGTTCCCACGGTGAAGCGCCTGCTGGACCTGTTCGGGGCGTCGGCGGGGGGCGACTACAACGACTGGCGGGTCGTGGTGGGCGCCCGGCTGCCGCGCTCGGTGCTGATCCTGATGGTCGTGGCGGCCGCGGTGGCGCTCGCGCTTTCGGCGGTGACGGTGTGGCGCTCGCGGCGCGCGTTTGGTCCCGCCATCGTCGCGCTTCGCGCGGCTGGCCTCGCGGCGTGTCTCGCCATCGCGCTGCAGCCGTCGCTGGAGCTGCGGCAGATCGTGCGCGTGCCGAACCGGGTGGCGGTGCTGGTGGACGGGTCGCGTTCGATGGAGGTCACTCCCCCCGAGGGAGGGCCGTCGCGGGCGGCGCGCGCGGCCGCCCTGCTGACGGGGGAAGCGTCCGAGCGGGCGCGCTGGGAGCGCGAGGGCCACCGCGTCGACGTCTACACCTTCGGCGAGGCGCTGGTGCCGACGACCGTCGAGGGGTTGCGCGCGGCGCCCGCCGCCGACGCGACCCGCATCGGCGAGGCGCTGGGGGAGCTGTCGGCGCGCACGTCCGGCCACGATCTAGGCGCGGTCGTCATCATCTCCGACGGCATCGACACGGGGCGCATCGGCAAGGGCCCGATCGACGCGGAGACGCGCGCGGCCATCGCGGCGTTCGACGCGCCCGTGCACGCCGTGGGCATCGGCGAGCTGCAGCTGCGCGATCTCTCGGTGGCCGCCGTCATGGCTGACGAGTTCGCGTTCGTGCGCACGCCGGTCAGCATCGAGGCCGTCGTCCGGCAAAGCGGCCTGCCCGATCGTCAGGTCGACGTGACGTTGACCCGCGACGGTCGCCCGGTGGCCGCGCAAAACGTGGTTCTGCGCGGGGCGACCTCGGAGGAGAAGATCTCGTTCAACTGGGTGCCGGACCACCCCGGCACCTACGTGTTCAAGATCTCGACGCCGGTGCTGGTGGGCGAGGCGCTGGCCAGCAACAACGCCCAGATCTTCACCGTCAAGGTGCTGCGCGATCGCGTGCGCATCCTGCACGTGTGCGGCCGCCCGTCGTGGGACGAGCGCTTCCTGCGGGCGATGCTGCGGCGCGATCCCAACGTCGACCTGGTGTCGTTCTTCATCCTGCGCACCGAGTCGGACGAGCAGCCGTGGAACCGCAACGAGATGTCGCTGATCCCCTTCCCCACCTACGAGATCTTCGAGGACCAGCTGCACTCGTTCGATCTGGTCATCTTCCAGAACTTCAACTACGCGCCTTATGGGGTCGAGCCGTTCCTGCCGGGCCTCCGCGACTACGTCGAGCAGGGCGGCGCGCTGGCGATGATCGGGGGCGACCTGTCGTTCGCGAGCGGCCACTACGGGGACACGCCCTTGCAGGACGTGCTCCCCGTCGAGCTCGGCCACGGCGACGGGGTCGTGACGACGGACGCGTTCAAGCCGCGGCTGACGCCGGAGGGGCGGACGCACCCCATCACGTCGTTGATGCTGGACCCACACGAGAACGAGGCGCGCTGGGCGAAGCTGCCGCCGCTGGAGGGCATCAATCAGGTGCAGCGCCTGCGGCCGGGCGCCGTGCCGCTGCTGGTGCACCCGACGCTGCGAACGGACGGCAAGCCGGCGCCCGTGCTGGCGGTGTCGGAGCCCGGCCAGGGGCGGGTGCTGTCGCTGTTGACGGACACCGGCTGGCACTGGGGATTCCTGGCGGCGGGCGAGGGCGACGACGGCCGCGCGTTCCAGCACTTCTGGGAGAACGCCATCCGCTGGCTGGTGCACGATCCGGCGCTGACTCTCCTGCGCGTGGACTTCGATCGCGCCGAGTACCGCCGCCATCAATCGCCGTCGGTGCGCGTGCGCGCGATGCACCCCGACTTCACCGCGGCCGAGCGCGTGCCCGTGACGGCGACGGTCGCTCCTGCCGAGGCGGAGCCCACCGCCGCGCCGTTGCGTCGCTTCGACGTCGTCACCGACGGCGAGGGGGACGCCCGCGTCGACGTGGGGACGCTGCCGCCCGGCGCCTATCGGCTGACCGCGCAGGCGACCCTGGACGGGCGCGCCGTGCGCGAATCCAAGACCTTCGTCGTGCGCGCCGAGGGCAAGGAGCTGGAGGACGTCGTCTTCCGTGACGACGTCCTGCGCGAGCTCGCGGACCTCGGCGGCGGCACCTACCGGCGCGCCTCGCTCGGCGGCGTGACCATCCGCGATCCCCAGGAGGTGCGCGTGGGCCGCCGCCGCGCCATCGAGGTGTGGTCCAACCCCGCGCTGCTGCTGCTGGCGATCGGGCTGCTCGCGCTCGAGTGGGTGGTGCGGCGCCGGGCGGGCTACCGTTGAGGGGCGGCGTGCGCTTGCGGGAACACGCCGTCCTGTCTTCAATCGCTGCGACGTTGGCAGTCGGATGCGGGATATCGAAGCCCCCGCTGTTCCTTGCGCTCGAAACTGAACATTTCGAGATCTACCGCGAAGACGGGCTGCCGCCGGCCTGCGACGCGACGGGGATCATCTTCGAAGACTACTTTCGTGCCTTCGAGGATTACTTGGACGTTGAACTACCCGGTGGCTCCAAGATTATCTACAACCAGTTCAACACCCTTTCCTATATCGCCGAGTTGTGCAATCTCGACCCAGGTCAGGGCGCTTCCGGCTGCTACGACCCGCAGGGCGACGTCATAGCGTCTGCGTATCCGGTGCACCCACACGAAATCGCGCACGCATTCGAACACAGAGTAGGCGGATTTGGTGCGCATCCCCGATTTTTCGAGGAAGGGATCGCGGCGATGTTGGGTGGCGGGGAGGCTTACGACAGGCCTGACCATCGCGTTGACGCGACTCTCCCGATCGAGGACCTGGTCGACGACCAGGCTTTCGTGGCCTTTTATAATTCGCCGGCTACCGGTGGAGGGGGCGCGCTCTACAGCACCGCGGCCGGCTTCGTGAGGTATCTGATTGATACCTACGGCAAGGATGTCTTCCTGCGGTTCTACGCGTCCGTCAAAGACGCGACCAATGGCGCGACTGTCAAACAAAGGCTCGGCGCGGCGGTCGGCGAGCCATTCGACGACATTCTTACGACATGGCGTGGATCGGTTCAGCCGCTTGTGGATGATCTATCCCCAACGATCCCCGGGTGTGACCGGCCAGCGGACTTGACAGGGGCGGCGGTAGATACCGTCGATCCCTCGTGTGAGGGTACGCGCTTGAGGTTCGACGTTCCGGCCAGCGGGAGGCTGGACCTTCTGCTCAACCCTGGCGGGAAAACGCCGACAATCCAACTCTTCTCATGTCAACGGGGCAGCGTAATGCCCGAAAGAGATTTGAGCGTCAATGGTCCGGTGCGCCTGGGTCTGGATGTCCCGCCGGGCGCCTACCAGATGGTGGTTACCAGCGCCCCGATCGACGTCGCGGCCGCGCTGAGGCCGGTTACGATTGATTTGGATGGTGTGTGCGATCCCAGCAGCGTCGCAGCGGTCATCGGCACCGAAGACCTCTCGGAGTTTGCGTTCGTGCGCCGCTGGGGAAGCACTGAGAAGAGCGTCGCCTTCGACGTTCTCAGTCAATCCACCGGGCGGTTTAACGTGACCTCGATTGGCGGCTCATCCCCTGGGACAACGCCGCGTCGTTACTATTTCTGTCCCAACGTATGTGTCAATAACCCCGACGGTCAGTGCACGTCCGACGATTTTCCTCCGCATCAATTGCCTGACGGGAGCTTCGACAACACGCACCGGGTTCTTGGCGCCCCGGTCGCAGCGGGCGACCTGATTCATTTCGCGACCGGTCCGCGCTGGGAGCAGGATTGGGGCTATTCGGTCCGCCTCTCCATCGAATGAAGCGGACCCGTCCGGAGAATCGACGTGTTGTCGGATCGGACCTGCGGGCCCTGTGGGCGCTCGGGGCGCTGCTCGCTTGTTGGACTGCCGCCTGCAAATCGGGCAGATCCAATGACTCGAAATCGGTGCCGCGTTCCGTGGCGGCGACAAAGGGGGACGCACCAACGGATTCGTTTGCTGGCGTCCCGGCCAGGCCTCGCGGGAAGTCTGCGACGCCTTCCACCGGATCGGGTGAACGGCGTGTCCTGCTCGGTCGAATCGTTGATCTCGCGGAGATGCGGGCGACGGACACGCTGGTCGACGCTCCGGACGACGAGACAACGGACGCCACCGGCGACACGCTGGTCGTGTTGTTGGTGGACTCCACGCTGCGAGGTTTCCGCTTGTCTACGGGGCAGCCCCTTTGGCAGCGGGTGACCGCAGCCCCGTGCCGCCGCCTCTCGCTCGCTGGGCGCAACGTCTACGCAGGGTGTGGAGATAAGCTACTCGCATTCACGGCCGGGCACGGCGCCGAAACAGTGGTCGACCCCGGACCGGGGGCTGGGGATCCGATCCTGCTCAACGATGGCGCGACCGTCGCCAGCGTTCACGGCGACGGTCAGGTCGTGCTCTATCGGGTCGACAATCATCAGCTGATCGCCAGCAAGCGAATGCCGGAGCTCTCTAGAGCTTTCCATCGACGCGTGCTTGCCGCGCCCGCGGGTGGCGGTGTCTGTGTTCTGGGGCTGGTCGCGGCCCCATCCGGCCGTTCGGTGTACCGCGCTGGTTGCTACGACGACACTCTCTCGGCCCTGTGGACGAAGCCGTTGCCCTTGAAGCTGGCACCCGAAGTTCCGTACGACGTCAGGCAACTGGGTCCACGCTACCTGGTCCTCGACGATCAGGAGTCCGTTCTACAGCCGACGCTGCCCTCGGGGCCCGGGCGCGGCTTGATTCTGCGCTGGCGCGACGGTCAGGTGACCTTCTTCGAAGACCAGACCTTCGCGACGGTCGAGGCACCGGATGGGGAACGCCTGACTTCGACGCCGGACGTATTTGCTCGCACCAGGGCGCTCGGCTCCGTCGCGGCGAACGGCGCCCCGTTCTCGCGCCGGGAAGCAAAGGTCGTGAGTGATCAGGACCATTCGTACGTCGTCGTGGTGAACCGTTCCGCAGGCCTCGCGGGCGTCGAGCGCAGGACCGGTCGCACGCTCTTCCTGGTCCCGATGGCCCTCGGGGACTCGTGGTCGCTCGAGCTCGTCGCCGGCCATCCGATCGTGCGCACGCGGTTCCGTGACCACTGGGTCGTCACGATCCACGACTCGACGACGGGCGCAACCCTGTACCGGGACAGCCGTCCGGTCGCGCGCGGCTACTGAATCCACCTGCTCGATGACTTCGACGGGCGGATAGAGCGCGAGACCGTGCTGAGACTCCCTCAGATTCGCGGTTTAACCAACCCGCCACTCGACGACGATCCCTTGATGTCCGCTTCCATGTCCGCATTGACCGCTTGGCAAAGTCTTTGACTGCAAGCACATTGTTCCTGCGAATAGGGTTCATATGACCGCACAAATGTCCGGATGAACTGGCGGCCCCTCGCGGATGTTCTGAGGGGGCCGAAACGGGGCCCGCCTCCCCCCTCGACAGGCACCGACACCCTGGGCGATGCTCGGCGCCATGACGAACCAGGGACGTTTCGTTTGGTACGAGCTCCTCACGAGTGATCCGTCGGCGGCGGTCGCGTTCTACGGCGAGGTCGTGGGATGGAAGACCGAGCCGTTCGGTGACGCGGGCGACTACACGATGTGGGTCGGCGCGCAGGGGCCCCTCGGCGGCGTGGCGCTGCTGCCCGCCGCGGCGAAGCAGATGGGCGCCCCGCCGTACTGGCAAGCGAACGTCGAGGTGACCAACCTCGACGAGGCCGTCGCCAAGGTGAAGAAGCTCGGTGGGCAGGTCCACCATCAGGAGGAGGTCCCGACGGTCGGACGCTTCGCCGTGATAGGCGATCCGCAGGGGGCCGTGATCTCGCTCTTCGCGCCGGCGAGCGACATGCCGTCGCACGACAGCACCCAGCCCGGTGAGTTCTCGTGGCACGAGCTCTACACCTCCGACCACGAGGCGGCGTTCGCCTTCTATCACCAGGTCGTCGGCTGGGAGCGGCTCGGCGAGTTCGACATGGGGCCCATGGGCAAGTACCTGTTGTGGGGCCGCGACGGCAAGCAGCTCGGCGGCATGATGACGATGCCGAAGGGCATGAAGACGCCCGACGGGCGCGAGGTCCCAAATTCGTGGATGTACTACGTGACGACGGCCGACCTCGACGGCGCGCTGGCGCGGGCCAAGGTGCAGGGTGCGCGGGTGCTGAACGGTCCCATGGACGTGCCAGGCGGCCAGCGGATCGTGCAGCTGATGGACCCCCAGGGGGCAGCGTTCGCGCTCGTGACTCCGCCACGCCCGGCGTGACGTTGTCGGGCATCGCGCGCGTGGTCGGCTTGTCGGTCGCGCTCGGTGTGCAGGATCACGCCGAGGCCGCCCCGGCCGCGGCGCCCGCGACACCGGAAGGTTGCCTCGACACGTTGCGGGAGCAGGGCGTTCAGCTGCGGCCCTGGCCCCTGCGGCCGGTCCCATCGCGATCGGGGGTGGTGTGCGAGGCGCCCGGTGGCCTCGCGATCGAACGCGGGGCCGAGCGCATTCGCTACCTTCCACCCGCGCGCGTGAACTGCGCCTTCGCGCTCAGGCTCAGCCGCTTCGAGAAGATCGTCCAGGAAGAAGCGCGATCGATCATGCGTGGCCCCGTGCGGTCGGTCGAGCAACTCGGCACCTACAACTGTCGCAACATGGCCGCCTATCCCGACCTCGTCAGCGAACACTCCTTCGCGAACGCGATCGACATCAGCGCGTTCGTGTTCCAGGGCGGGCGCCGCGTGAGCGTCGAACGCGACTGGGTGCGCGCGGAGCGACCTGCGGGCAGCAGCGCCGCGCTGTTCCTCCGGCGGGTGACGCGCAGGCTGTTCGACGAGCACGTCTTCAGCGTCGTGTTGACGCCGTCCTTCGATCGCCACCATCGGAATCACCTCCACCTCGACGGCGCCGCCTACACGCTCGACGGCACCTGAGACGCAGCCTACCGCTGCGCCGCGAGCTCGAACGAGCGCAGGCGAGCGGCGTGGTCGTAGATCTGTGAGGTCAGGATCAGCTCGTCGGCCTGGGTGCGCGCGATCAGGCGCTCCAGCCGGCCCCGCACCGTGTCGGGGGAGCCCACCGCCGCGCAGGCGAGGATTCCGTGCAGCAGCGCGGCCTGCGGCTCAGTCAGGCGCTCGGCGAACCCGGGGAGCGGCGGCGGCAGCCGGGTCGGATTGCCGCTGCGGAGGTTGACGAAGGCTTGTTCCAGCGAGGTGAGGAGCAGCGCCGCCTCCTCGTCGGTGTCAGCGGCGACGACGTTCACGCCCAGCATGAGGTGGGGGCGCACGAGCCGCTCCGACGGGCGAAACGACCGGCGATAGGTCGCCACCGCCTCCATCAGCAGCGCCGGCGCGAAGTGCGACGCGAAGGCGAACGGAAGCCCCAGCACGCCGGCCAGCTCGGCGCCGAACAGGCTGGAGCCGAGGATCCAGACCTCGATGTCGGCGCCGCCCCCCGGCACGGCTCGCACGCGTTGCCCGGCCTCGGGCGGCCGAAGGTAAGCGAGCAGTTCCTCGACGTCGTCGGGGAAGCTGTCAGGCCCGCCGACCAAGGTCCGGCGCAGGGCATGCGCGGTGGCCTGGTCCGTCCCCGGCGCGCGCCCGAGGCCGAGGTCGATGCGCCCGGGATAGAGCGCGTCGAGCGTGCCGAACTGCTCGGCGATCACCAGGGGCGCGTGATTCGGGAGCATGATCCCACCGGCGCCGACCCGTATGGTCGAGGTGCCGGCAGCGACGTGCGCGATGGCGATCGAGGTCGCCGCGCTGGCGATGCCGGGCATGTTGTGGTGCTCGGCCAGCCAGAAGCGGCGGTAGCCCCAGCGCTCCGTGTGTCGCGCCAGATCGACCGAACGACGAAACGCCTCGGCGGCGTCGCCCCCCTCGACGATCGGCGCGAGATCCATGACCGAGAGGGGAATCACGCCGCCAACCATAGCAGGCCACGCCATCTTCATTGGCCGGCCTGCTCCTCGAAGCGTGAGCACGCGGGCATCAGCAGCCACCCGACAGGACGCTCGTGCCCCTTGCCAGGTTGATTGAGCAACGCGGTTGCGTCGCGCGTCCCTTGCCTGATTGGGCTTGGAATGGGCCCTGACGGGGCCGCAGCTGGCTTGACCGCTCGTGGCAAACAGGATAGTTGGCGCCGATGTCGACCTATCGCGCGTCGTTCGGAAATCGGACGGCCTGTCTCATACCTGTGGCCGCGTTGCTCGCCGGCGTGGGATGCTCGTCTTCGCCCTCCCAGGCGGCGAAGAGTCCTGACGGCGCCGCGCGTTCCCCGACAGACGCGAGCGTCGAGAGCGGCGCGGGAGGCTCGAATGCCGGCTCGCTCCCGCCTCAATCATCTCCGCTGTGCGTCGCCACGCTGAAGGCCGGGCCAGCGGACGCCGGCGGGACCACGATCGCATGGCCGGGCTTGACCAGCAGCACGATCGCGGCATTGCCGGATCCCCGTCCCCTCGCCGGCCTCGGCGTACCCGCCCCACACATAGGTGGCGACATACACCATCTGCATGCGACCGACGCGAGCGGCGCCTACTATTTCGACTGGGCCGGCTCATCAGCCGACGGCGGGTACGAAAAGGGGTTCCTGAAGGTCAGCGCGGACTGGTCACTGGCATGGCAGGTGACCATCGATCCTTCGTTGTTCGTGAATTACATCGCGAGCACCAACGGGAAAGGCGAGGTGGCGATCGTGGGCACCCTCAACCAGACGACCAGCAGCGCCTCGGCCTACACGGCCAAGTACGGCGCGGATGGGAAGATGGCATGGTCCGCTCAGTTTCAGCACCCGTTGAACACCTACACGCAAGGCATTGTGACCAGTATCGCGGCCGACGGATCCGTCGTATCCGCGGGCTACGTCAATGGCGGCGGAAATGACTACGTCATTGTCCTCACCAAGTATGCCGCCGACGGCACGTCGCTGTGGACGAAGGGCTATTGTGAGGGGTTCGACGGCGATGCTCCAGAGACCCTGGTTACGGACTCGGCAGGCAACATCTACTTCTCGGTCGACAACAGCATATTCGCTCTTTCCGCCGACGGCACACCGCTGTTCTCGTCGACATCGCCGCCCGGCACCATCTATTCGTTGTCGCTCTCGGCGGACGAAAGCGCGCTATTCGGCTACTACGCGCCGCTCCCGGTCGGAGACAGGCCCGTGGTGATCAAGATCGACAGCAAGACCGGCGCCATCGATTGGACCGCACATTTCGCGACGACGACCTCGCACGCGATCACCCAAGTGACCGATCTCCTCGTGAGCCAAGGCGGCCTCTACATGATCGGGAAAATGGATGACTCCCATCAGTTCTACGCGCGATTCGACGAGCAGGGAAATCAGTTGTGGTTCGAAGAATACAGCGCCTCCTCGCGGGCCTCGACCGTGGACGGCGACATCGGATCGTTGGTCTTTTTTGATCCGGACGGCCGCGCCGTGGCCGCTGACGGCGGCGTCGATGGCGGCGGCGCGACCGACACGGCCGGCGGGTCCATCGTCATCTTGACGCCAGAGCTAGGGGCATGGCGCGTGGGAACGGACGGCACGCCGCTGTCATTTTGACCCTCCTGGCCGGTCCCGCCCACAGGTTGGAACACGGGCCATGCGAAGCGCCCTCGCTTTATCCATGGACGACCTGGAGGATGCGATGCAGGCCATTTCGGCGCTTGCGTTCGGCGCGCACCATCTCGTCACCCGCAACGTCCGGGACTATCGAAATTCTCCCGTGCCGGCGCTGACCCCAAGGCATTTCTGGGCAGATGGAGAGCTCGATAGCGCCCGCGACGAGGGCGAACAGGAGAGGGCGCGATGAACACGGAATGGCACAAGCAGCACGTCTTGCCGAAGGGCGCGCGGCTCGGGCAGCGGATCGCCTGGCATCGCGAGCACCAGAAGCGGTGCGCGTGCCGCCCCGTTCCCGCCCAGCTCCAGAAGCAGATGACGGGGCCGTCAAAGAAGAAGCGGGAACCGGCCATCGACGAATACCTGGCGACGGTGAGCGCCGTGAACCGCGCGCTGCTGAAGAAGCTGCGGAAGACAATTCATGCCGTCGTCCCCGGGGTCGAAGAGTGCATCAGCTATCGCCTCCCGGCGTTTCGGCTCAACGGGAGCGTCATCGCTGGCTTCGCCGCCACCTCGAAAGGCTGCTCGTACTATCCGTTCAGCGGGACGACGTTCAAGACGTTGGCGCGGGACATCGAGAGCTACAGCCACACCAAGAGCGCCCTTCACTTCGGCCCCCACGAACCGCTGCCGGCCGCGCTCGTGCGGAAGCTGCTCGGGGCGCGCATCGCCGAAGGCGGCCGCCGCCGGCCCGAACCAAGGTAGTCGTGCGCTGGCGATCAGGTCTTCGCCGGTTCGCGGGCGCGGGCCACTTGCGAAAGGCGCGGCCGCGCCGGAAGCTGGCGCCGTGAAGAGCAGACGGTTGACGGTGCGGCCCCCCGGGGCGGACTACACCATCGTGGTGGTGGGCGACCGGCCCTCGCCGCTGCGCGACTTCTATCATTCGCTGTTGCGGCGGCCGTGGTGGGTGACGATCGCCGCCATCAGCGCGGTGTTCTTGACCGCGAACGCTCTGTTCGCGCTCGCCTACATGGTGACGGACGGCGTCGCCCACGCCGACCACGCGTCGTTCCCGGACGCCTTCTTCTTCAGCGTGCAGACCATGGGCACGATCGGCTACGGCGCGATGTACCCCGAGTCGCCCGGCGCCAACCTGCTGGTGGTCGGCGAATCCATCACCAGCCTGCTGCTGACGGCGTTGAGCACGGGCCTCGTGTTCGCGAAGTTCTCGCGGTCGACGGCGCGCATCGTGTTCACGCGCGAGGCGGTGATCGCCCCCATGAACGGCGTCCCCACGCTGACCATCCGGATGGGCAACCTGCGCGGGAACCAGATCGTCGACGCGAAGATCCGCGTCGTCATCACCCGCACGGAACAGACGGCCGAGACCGGCGTCTTCTACCGCATGCACGACCTGAGGCTGACCCGCGAGCGCGCCCTGTCGCTGTCGCGCTCGTGGAGCGTGATGCACCCCATCGTCCCGGAGAGCCCCCTTTACGGCCAGACGCCGGAGTCGTGCGCGGAGGCGGACATGGAGCTGCAGATCATGGTCGTGGGCATGGACGACATCACCATGCAGCCCATCCACGCCGCCCACCGGTATTTCGCCCGCCAGATCGTGTGGGGCGCGCGCCACGCCGACATCCTCTCCGAGTCGCCGGACGGCAACCTGATGCTCGACCTCAACAAGTTCCACGACACCGTCCCTGCCGAGCCGACCCCGGCGTTCCCCTATCCGCGTCGCGAGGTCGCCCCGATCAAGTCGACTGAATGAGCTTCGAGCGGCGCACGGCCAGCGCCGTGAATGCGAAGACAGCGACGCCCGCGACGCCGAACGCGGCCTCGGTCAGCAGCATCCGGCGGGCGCCCCACCTCTCGGCGACCACGCCGAGCAAGAGGCCCAGCCACCACAGCGGGAAGTTCGAGAGCGACGCGAACACGGTGTACTTCGTCGCGGCAGAGCCGCTGCCGATGGCCTCGAGGACGATCGCGGTGAACGCGGCGTAGGCGAGGCCGACCGTGAACGCGTATACGAGGTTGCCGACGACGTACGTGGTCACGGTCGCGGGGCAGAGCGCCAGGACGGCGCCGACGATCGCGAGGCCGAGGCCGACGCCGGCGTACGCGGTGCGTGGGTGGGTGCGCTGGCAGAGGTAGCCGCCGGCGAAGCAACCGACCGTGGTGACGAGGCCCGCCAGGAGCCCCTGCACGAGCGCGACCTGATCGGCGCCCGCGCCCCAGAAGGCGGCGACCTTCGCCTGGGTGAGCGTCCCCTGCGCGGCGCCGGTGCCGATAGGCAACACACACAGGACGGCCGCCAGCAGGCCGCCCTTCGTTCGCAGCATCGCCCGGAGATCGCGCACGACCCCCGCCACCGCGGCCAGCGCGCCGCCGGTCCTGGGGTGCGCGGCGAGCGCCGGCGTGAAGCGCAGCGCGAGGCAGCAGAGCATGAACAGGACGCCCATGATCGCGCCCGACATCCACGGACGCGGGAGCTTCTCGACCAGCAAGAGGCCAAGGCCCCCGCCGAGGCCGTTTCCGCCGAGGTTTCCGGCCTGGAACCACGCGCTGACGCGCCCGATCTGCTCGGGCGGCGTGGACCCGCCGATCATCGCCTCCACGCTCATCCCCACCACGGAGTTGACGAGGCTGGCGAGCGCGACGATCGCGAGGAGGAGCCCGAGCGTGCCCGGCCCGAGCGGCACCGCCGACATCGCCAGCACGCCGAGCGCCGAGAACGCGGTTGAGATCGCGTACCACTTGCGCGGCGACAGGGTGATGTCGACGAGGGGCGCCCAGAGCCACTTCAGCCACTGCGAGATGTACTGCGCGCCACCGACCAGCGCCCCCTCGGAGATCGAAAGACCGTGGCGGGTCGCGAGGAAGGTGAGCGCGACGCTGATGAAGCCTCCGAGCGCTCCGAACGGGATGTAGAGCACCGTCCACACGACGGGATGGGGCGCGGACCATGTGGCGCCAGCGCCAGCCCGGGCGAAATCGCCCGGCGCCGGAGCAGCCATCTCGGGCGTGTTCATCGGGTCCTCATCAAATCACGAGTCGGCGGCTTTGACCTCACCGGGGGGCAGGTGAGGGGGGGTGTGGGTCGGGTGCAGACCTTAAAGATTTGGAGCGCGGCGTCCGAAGAAGGGGCCGGGCTCGTGATCGGCCGATCGCGAGCGCGCGAACCTCAACAGACAGGTCACGGTCGCATGAAGAAACAATTAGCCAGGACTTCCAGAAAATCTTCTCCCTCCGCGTTCCCGGCTTGGAAAGCCTGGCCGGGGGCAGCAATGATGCTCATGTCGATTTGCGGTGCCTGCGCGGATCCGTCCTACACGCGGCTGCCCATCACGCGTGAGCTTCCCGATGCCGCGCAGATCGACGGCCTCGTGGGGCCTGGCGGCGCGGCGGTCGAGCCGACGCCTGGCCCCAGCGGAAGCGGGGGCGTGCTGGGCACCCTCGACATCACCAGCGTCGGCGATCCGGACGCGTCGGTGGCGCCGGGCGTGGGCGCTGCCGGTGGGGCGGCGGTGCCATCCGGCCGCGGGGGCAGCGACGCTCCGTCGGCCAGCGGCGGCTCACTCGGCCAGGCGAGCGGGGGCGCGGGTGCGCCTGCCTACGGGGGCAGCGGCTCGGGAGAACAGTCGGGTGGCGGCGGGATGGGTTCGCCGCCGATCGGCGACGGCACGGGAGCATCGGGCGGCGTTCCCGGCGAAGGAGCCGGCGGCGCGGGCGGCGCGGGCGGCAAGCAAGCTGGCGGGGCCAGCGGCGCCAGCCCGGGCGGCGCCGGTGGCGCCAGCGCCAGCGCGGATGCCGCTCGGTACAATTTCGAAGCCTCGAATCAGTCCTGGGGCATCGCCGTGGGCACGGAACCTTTCACCAGCATCGTGCGCAGCACCGCGCAACACTTCGCGGGCGCCGCTTCCCTGGCCGGCACGCTGAGCGCGGTGGCGGGCAAGAACTACTTCCTCGAGGTCGCCCCGCCCGTTCCGGCCATCCCCGCCAGCGCGACCATCACCTTGCATGTCTTCGTCCCGGCCGCCGCGCAGCTCAGCGCCGTGCGCTCCTACGTCCTCAACGACGCGTTCGTCCTCGCTTACGTCGACACGCCCGCGAGCGCCCTCAAGCGCGACGCGTGGACGACCGTGACGCTGTCGGTCCCGGCGACCGAGACCAACGTGATCCGCCTGGGTGTGAAGCTCATGTCCACCGGGGCCTGGACGGGCACCGTGTACGTCGACAGCATCGACTGGTGATCCCTCGGAGCGGCGGGGTCGGGCTCTCTTCAGCAGGTCCATGAGGTACGGCTTCACGACGGACCCGTCGAGCGATCGCTCCAACCCGAGTTCCCGCCCCCTCCGTCTTCTTCTCCGACAGGTGATCTCGAACGCCGTTCGAAACGGAGCCGGTAGCCCAGGCTCGTCGCGCTGACGCCGACGATTTCCTGGCCCTCCGGTGCGACTGCCGTCACTGCGCTGCGAGATCTCGGTCGAAACGGCGAAGCGCATTCTGCTCGCGCGCTCCGCGACGGTTCGATTCACAAGGAGAACCATGATGACTCGTGCCGCCAGAGATAGCGAAGCTCCGTCCGTCGGAATCGCGCTTGCGCCTCCCCGTCTTCTCGACCGCCAGCTTCTCGTCGTCGCGCTCGGTTGCGCGCTGTTCGCGGCGTGTTCGAGCGCCCCCGATACCGGCACCACATCGGGCACGGGGGGAAGCATGAACCCTGGCAGCGGCGGCAGCGTCGTCACCGGCAGCGGGGGCAGCGTCGTCACCGGCAGCGGGGGCAGCGTCGTCACCGGCAGCGGCGGCAGCGTCATCACCGGCAGCGGCGGCAGCGTCATCACCGGCAGCGGGGGCAGCGTCGTCACCGGCAGCGGGGGCAGCGTCGTCACCGGCAGCGGGGGCAGCGTCGTCACCGGCACCGGCGGTGCGGCCGGCGCCGAGAACACGGGAGGCGGGGGAGCAGCCACGGGAGGGGGAGGTGGGGGATTGGCCGGAGGGTCCGGTTCAGGCGGTGCTGCGGGGAGCTCTTCCGGAGGTTCAGCAGGAAGCGCCGCCGCCGGCTGCCCGACAGCCGCGACCTTCTGTGACGACTTCGAAGCCAGCAAGTCGCTCGGCGCGGCGTGGACGTTCGACAATACCGCGAATGGAATGGCGACTGTCGTCGATACCTTCACGACGATGCCCGGTCCAACGATGGCGCACTCGGGGAAGAACGCCGTGCAGATAAGCTTCCCGGCCGGGATGGGGTACGCGATGCTCGTCTCGAAGATGGGCTTTCCCGCCCCGCCCGCCCCCATGGGTTACTGGGCCCGGGCGTGGCTCTTCATCGAGACACCGACCACCGATCCCGGTCATTGTGTTTACATCGAAGGTTCGACCGGGAAGAACCTGAATATGACCGGCGCGCGTCCGCTGAACACGCAGAAGCAGCTCATGACGATCAATATCGACCCGGTCGGGACGGGCGAGGCCGGCTCCCCGAACAGTGGTCCGCCGCTCGCCCCCTACCGCGGCATGTGGACGTGCTTTGAATGGCAGATCTCGGCGACGGGCGGCACGGGCAACATCAACACGTGGGTCAACAACGCGGTGATGCCCACGATTTCCCTGAGCGGAAAGCCCATCGAGGCATTGATTGAGCAGCGCATCGGCTACGAGCGCTACAACATGGGGACTGCAGGCAACATCTGGATCGACGACTACGCGATCGGTACGACGAAGCGAATCGGCTGCCAGTGAGCCGCTATCCGCAGGAGGGGCGTCACCGGCGGAAGACCTGCCAGGTCATGCCTTCCGGGGCGGCGATCGGGCGCGCGATCGAGCGCCCATCTCCGCAGAGACCGTTAGACCGGAAAGGTCTGACGCAATCACTGCGGGTCCGCCTTGAGGTCGACAGAGCCCGGTCCATTGACGCACGAGATCATGTCCGATTCCTCCCGGAAGGAGCACCAATGAAGCGGGAACGACGCTTGCCAATTACCAGGTCGAGGTTGTTGGCATCTGTGTGCTTGTCGATGGCGGCCTGCACCGGCACCATCAACTCAGGCTCTCCGGCGGGCACCGACTCGGGCCCGCCGGGCTCCGCAGCTTCGTCGGGGTCGTCGGGCGGCATCACCGGTTCCGGCTCGGGCTCGGGCGGCAAGTCGAGCACCGTCGGCGGCTCGGGGGGCACGTCGTCCCCGGGGTCGAGCGGCGGAGCGTCGCTGGGCCAAGCAGCGACGGGCGGGACAGGGGGCGTTGCTCTCCCCGCTGGTCCGCGCGACCCGGGCCGGATGGCCATGCGGCAGCTCACCGCGCGGGAATACGACAACACGGTGCGAGACCTGCTCGGGACCGCCCAGCAGCCGGGGTCGACATTTCTGAACGACCAACCGGCGTTCGCGTTCGACAACAACACCGATCAACAGCTCATCTCGCCGATGCAGGCGTCGCTCTACGAGCAGGCCGCGGAGGCCCTGGCCGCCGAGGCCATCACCGCTCCCTTCCGGTCGAAGCTGATCACCTGCGACCTCACCGTCGCGGGCGACGCCTGCCAGCGAACGATCCTGTCCACTTTCGGCGCCAAGGCCTACCGACGCCCACTGACGGCGGACGAGATCACGGGTTACTTGAGCTTGATGGCGGCGGCGCGTGCGGCGGGCGCCACGGCGGACGTCGCGGTGCGTACGGCGATCGAGGCTTTCCTGCAGTCACCGAACTTCCTGTTCCGACCGGAGATCGATCCCGATCCCGCCTCGCCCGCCGTGCACCGCGTGGCCCCCTACGAGATGGCCTCGCGACTTTCGTACCTCCTCTATCGCAGCATGCCTGACCAGACCCTGTTCGATGCCGCCGCGGCCGGCAAGCTGGCGACGGTGGATGACGTCCAGACCCAGGTCACCCGGATGCTCGCCGACCCCAAGGCCACCTTCGCCCAGGACTTCTCGGCGCAGTGGATTGGCGCCACCTCGCTCGACGCCATTCAGTTCGATGTCACGGTCTTCCCGAGCTTCAGGCCGGCCCTCGCCGCCTCGATGAAGTCGGAGCTCGTGAGCTTCTTCGACGACTTCGTCAGGGAGAACCTGCCCACCACCCAGCTCCTCACCGCCAACTTCAGCTACCTCGACGACAATCTTGCCACCCACTATGGGCTTCCCGCGGTGGGGTCGGCCACGGTGAAGAAGACAACCCTCGATTCAGCCCAGCGCGGCGGCCTGTTCACCATGGCGGGCCCCCTGGCGGTGACGTCGTACATGACGCGCACGTCGCTCGTGAAGCGCGGCGCCTGGATCATGTCCCAGTTCCTCTGTCAGGATCCTCCGCCACCTCCCGACAACGTTCCGCCGCTGCCCACCGACATGGTGATGGGGACCCAACGGCAAATCCTGGAGATGCACCGCGCGTCGCCCGTTTGCTCGGTCTGCCACGTGGTGATGGACAACCTCGGCATCGCGCTCGAGAACTACGACGCCATCGGCGCCTGGCGGACCAACGACACGAACGGCGCCCCCATCGACGCGAACGGCGTGCTCGGCAGCGCAGCCTTCAACGGAGGGAAGGAACTGTCGGCCGTCATAAGCGCCGATTCACGCTTTGTTCCCTGCGTCTCCCGCAAGATGCTTGGCTACGCGGTCGGCAGAATTCCGGTGGCCACCGATGAACCCTACGTGGCCGACATCGCGGCGAGCACATCGGGCGGCCCTCCGGGCGTGCGCGACATCCTGACTCGAGTGGTGGCGAGCGATCCTTTCAACATGCGTCACGGGGAACCGTAGGCACACGGAGGAATGTCATGAGCTTCGCGAACATCACCGACCACAACGTCAGCTTCGACAAGAAGGCCCTCGAAGCCGAGCGTCGCCAGCCGGCTCCCCCGCGAATCAGCCGCCGTGCCATCCTTCGGGGTACCGCCGCGGCCATCTCGCTTCCGGCGCTGGATTCGCTGCTGCGGCCGTCCCGGGCCGAGGCCGCGGCGGCGCCGCCCATCCGGTGGGTCAGCTGGCACATCGGGTGCGGCGTCTGGCATCCGAACTGGGACGTGACCACGTTCGGCACGAGCTACACGCTCAGCCCCTCTTTGCTTCCGCTGCAGCCGGTGAAGGGCAAGGTCCTGGTCATGCGAAACCTGGACAACACCCCGACGTGCAATTCGCAGGGCTCGCACGGCTGCGGTCCACCGGCCATGACCACCTGCCGGCAGGGCACGAAGCCGGACGTCACCATGGGCATCTCGATCGATCAGGTCTACGCCCAGTCACTCGGGACGGCGACCCGCATTCAGTCCCTTCAGCTCTCGGTGAGCGACCGGACGTTCTCCGACGTCATGTACCCTGCGATTTACAACGGCACCACGGCCTGGGCCGACGCCACCACGCCGCTGCCGCCGACCGTGAACCCGGGCCAGGTCTTCGACCGGATCTTCTCCGGCGTCACCACGACGACGGCCCCGACCCAGGACACGACGGCGGCGCTGGCTCAACGCACGGCCCTGAGGACCAGCGTGCTCGACTACGTGCAGGGGGAGGCCAAGTCCCTCCAGACGAAGCTCGGCACGTCCGACCGGCACAAACTCGACGAATACCTCACCAGCATCCGCTCGGTCGAGACCGAGATCCAGCGCGTCTCATCGACGCCGAACACCTGCAGCCCCGGCAGCATGACCCGGCCGACGATCACCAAGGCGGCCACCCCGGCGGACGTGCCGACCTTGACGACCATGATGCTGGATCTGATGGCGCTGGCGTTCCAGTGCGATGCCACCCGGGTCATCAATTTCCACCAGGGAAACGGCGGAAGCAGTGGCTTCCAGAGCTGCCCCTGGCTCGGGATCACGACCGACCACCACCGGCTCTCGCACCACAACAACGACCTTGCCCGAGGCAGCCAGCTCCTGAAGATCGACCTGTGGGAAGTGCAGCAGTACGCCTACTTCCTGCAGAAGCTGGACGCCATCAGTGAAGGCAGCGGGACCGTCCTCGACAACAGCCTCATCTTTCTCTCCAGCGAGATCGGCGACGGCAATGCCCACGACCAGGTGAACAAGCCCATCTTGATCGGTGGCAGCGCGGGCGGAAAGATCGTGACCGGACGGGCGCTGGACATGGCGGGAGCGCTACAGGCGAACATGTTCATCACGCTGCTCAACAACGGTCTCGGCGTGCCGGCCACGAGCTTCGGATTGCTCGGGAACAAGCAGCTCGCGGGTCTCACGCCCTGACGGTCTCCGACTGACACACATGAGTCGCCGGGCTCATCTTCTATTCGTCTGGATGGGGCTGGCCGTGGCCGCGTGCTCGTCGGCAAAGGACCCGGCCGGGGCAGAAGGCACGGGCGGCGCCGGGGTAGCGAACCCGAGCGCCACGGGTGGCTCCGGGATGTCGGGCGGCGCGACGGGAGGACCTCCCGCCACGGGAGGAGCGACCCAGGCAGCAACCGGGGGAGCGAATGGAAGCGGCGGCGTGAACCCGACGCCCGGCTCCGGCACTGGAGGATCCGCAGGCAGGCCTGCGGCGAGCGGCGGGGCCTCGGGCGGCGGGACAGCCACCGGCGGCGTCGTGGGCGCGGCCGGGGCGGGCGCGCCAGGGGGAGGTGGCGGCAACAGCGGCGGAGCCGGCGCGGCAGGGGGATCCGCTGGCAGCGGGGGCGCGGCGGGCGCGACGACGCCAGCCAGCGACCCGGGCACGGAGGGCGACGGGGAGGTGATGGCAGGCCCCAACTACGTGACCCAGCCCGACCTCAGAGCCGGAAACGCGCCCGTCGGGAAGACCTTCAGCTTCACCATGAATTCGTCGAGCAGCAAGATCTTCACGGGGCTCGACGCCACACTCACCTCGCCGAAGGCCTTCTCGCGTCTGGTCACCGTGTACATCCCCGCGAAGTACAAGGACGGCACCGCGGCGCCGTTCATGACGATACAGGATGGCGCTCGAGCCCACTACGACCTCGTCAGGCTCGCGGTCGACAACCTCAGTCAGTCGACGGACCCCGCCAGGCGATTGCCGGCGATCATCGTCGTCGCGATCCACAATGGCCCCGGCGACGGCAAGGGCAGCGAGCGCGGCCTCGAGTACGACACGATGTCGGATCGCTATGGGCGCTTCGTCGACGAAGAAGTGCTCCCCGCCGTGCTCGCCAACGCGGACATCAAGGCCGCCTACCCCAACTTGAAGTTCACCGACGATCCGGAGGGGCGGGGCACCGTGGGCTGCAGCTCGGGGGGCGCCGCGGCCGTCATCATGGCCTGGATGCAACCCGACCGTTTTCGCAAGGTCATCGCCTATTCGGCGACCTTGGTGGCTCAGCAGGCCGACAACGCGCCCGAGGCCGCGATGTATCCCGATGGGGCGTGGGACCTGCACTCCGATCTGTCGTTGATCGCCAACTCGGACAAGAAGCCGCTGCGGATCTTCATCGGCGCCAACCAGATGGACAACGGCGCCGGCACCGGTGAGGCCGGCAAGCACGATTGGCTGCTCGCCAACCAGCGCACGGCGGCAGCCTTGAAGGCCAAGGGCTATCACTACCGCTTTCTGTACGGGTTGGGCGCGTCCCACTGCACGCAGGGCGTGGAGAACGCCACGATGGCCGACACCATGCTCTGGCTCTGGCGCGGCTATCCAATCCAGTAGCGCTCGCCGCACGTCGCACTCGAGCTGATCGAGCGGCTTTTCGGGAATGCGCGCGCTTCTTTGTCGCGTCACACGCGGGTAGCGTCGACTCATGTCGACCTCCACGCCGTAGAAGCGTTGCTGACGCGCGATCGGGACTTCTCGCTGTTCGGGGAGCTCCACACGCGAGATCCCTTCGCGTAGCACTCATACGGACTTGGTGGGGACGGGCATCATGAAAGATGTCTTCCACCGAAAGCTCGCGTTCGTTTCGCGTCGCCTCCTCGTCACCTGGTCGCCCAGGGCGTAAAGGAGCGCAACCTGCCCATCTCCCCGTTCGTGATGCAGTCCAAGCTCTGAGACCCGCGAAAGCGATCGACGCTACGATGCGACAACCTGTGCGTGTTCCAGTGACTCGCGCCGGTCATCACTGCAGCGCGCACGTGATGACCGCTTCGGTGGCGGTGCTGCCGTTCATCGTCACGTCGCAGCTCGCGTCGTTGCAAATGACCAGCGCCGTCGTCGCCCCCTGATCCAGCAGGCAGCCCCCCGCGTTCTGTACCAGCTGATAGCAGGGCGTGTTCGTGGGGGTCGCCTTCAGGCCTGCGGCGGGCAGCGGCCTGCACTCGGGCAGCGCCTGCGCCGTCCCCGCGCGCGGCCCCAGCGACACCTGGCAGTCGTGACCGAGCGACGGGTTCGCCGGATCGATCCATGCGATGCGGTCGCTCAGGCAATCGGGCTCGACGTGGGGCAGGATCTGCTGAGCGATGCCCGCCATCGCCGAGCGGAAGTCGTTCGCGCAGATGGGATAGAAGACCCCGTTCGCGCCGAAGCCGTCGACCCACTGCTTGATGCGAACCGCAGGATCGGCGTACTCGGGCATGGTGCCGTCGCTCGTGGGCTGGGTGCACGAGTGGTCGACGACCGGATCCCCCTCGTCGTTCGCCGATGGGTTCGCCTGCGAGATCACCCGGTACAGCGAGTGGCCGCCGTTGTCGGTGGTGGGGCCCGCGATGGCCGCGACCAGGATGTCGTCGGGGTTGTCCTTGAGGGTCAGGATGAAGCTGGTCAGGTCCGAGACGGTGGGCCAGAGGTGGCCCATGGTGGGATCGGCGTTGCCGTTGGGATCGCGCAGCGTCAGGTCGGTCTTGCCCTTGTTCTCGGCGGAGACGCAGCCGTCGAGGGTGACCGGGCTGGCGGGCGCGTCGTGGGGCGGCGGCGCGCCGTTGCACAGGTGGCCGAACTCGTTGCAGCGGTAGGACTGCAGCGCGCCCAGGCCCGACGGGTCCGACGTCGAGTTGACCGACGGGTCCAGCAGCAGCGACTGCGGCCCGACCGAGCAGTCGTCCTCGTTGGTGACCATCACGACCGCCAGCGTCGCCTCCTGGCGCAGGAAGCCGCCGTTGTCGGGGTCGTTCGGTTGGGCTGCCTTGTACAGGGCGTAGTAGACCGACTCGAACTGGCTCTCGAAGCCGCAGCCGCGGTCCCCAAGCAGGGCCATGCACTTGAAGGCGTCGCGAATGTCGCCGTCGTAGTTCGGCGCGCCACCAGGTGATCCGTCGCCTGACGCCAGGTACGTCTGGCCCCCGTGCAGCATCGTGCAGCTTCCGTGGCCGGCGCCGCCGGGGCCTTGCTGGAACTTGCCGCCGTCGTCGCCGGGGTACGAGCCGCTCGCGCACTGGTTCACGTTGCTCCAGGCGCCGCCGCCGAACGACGACGAAACCACCGCCACGTGCAGATCGGGCAGCTGGCCCGTGGTGGGGTTCACCAGAGCGTCCATGAAGTTGCCCAGCTGCTGCGACAACTTTGTTTGCAACGGCGCCATCGACGGCGAGTCGTCGATCATGAACAGCAGGTCCAGCTTTCGATTGACGTACTGTGAAATCCTGTGCTTCTCCAGCGTGGAGGTAGCCGGCGTCGGCGCCGCCAGGCGGTGGCTGTTGCACGAGGCCACCGCCAGCATGGCGAGGAGGCACGCCACCAGCGGCGGTGCGGGCGGCGGGCGACCGGACAGCGACGGGGACGTGGACAGGGAACCGGGGACGGGTCTGGACGTTCGATGCACGGGGACCTCCAGGCGCGCGGCGGCGCGGGGAAGGGCGGCAGCAAGCGCGAGGCCAGGCGATTCCTCGCGGAAAAGCGCCCTCCAGACCCGTCAATCGCAAACTGTGTTGGCAGCGGCCGACAATGGTGTTGTGCGGGAACGCTGTTCCTGCTGGACGTCAAAGGTCCTCTGAATCAAACGGATCGGGAAATGCGCGGGACGGACTGGCTGGACGCCACGCATATCACGCGTGTACAGTGTACAGATGCTGCGCTACAACGTGACCCAAGCAAGGATGCGGATGGCGGAAATGCTGGACAGCGTCGAAGCGGGCGAGTCCGTGGAAATCGAACGCCTGGGCGTTCGATTTCAGGTCGTGCCGGCGGCCCCCGCCAAACCAGCCAAGAAGAAGGCGCCAATCCTCGAGATTCTCGACGAAGCGATCGAGCGGGGTGACTGGACGTGGAGGTATGCGCCCAAGGGCCTGACCTTCACGCGCCGGACATCGCGTTGATCCTGCTCGATACCAACGTCCTGATCTGGCTTCTGGCAGGGAACAAGCGGGTTCGCAAGTTGCCGAAAGGCGCTCGACTTTATGTCTCGCCGGTGAGTCTGCTGGAGCTGCGCTTGCTCGATGAACTCGGACGGATTCGTTTCAAGACCACGCCGGACGCGGTCGAAGATGACGACCGATTCGCGCTGGACGATCCTTCCTCCGCGACCCTTTTCAAGGCTGCCGCTCGTCTGGCTTGGACGCGCGACCCGTTCGATCGCCTGATTGTGGGACACGCGCAGCTCCGCGGGTGGAGGCTGGCCACGTCAGATTCCATGATCATCGACAACCTGACACCTGCGGGGGTGATCGCGCTGTGACGGGAGACGCAGCACTCTCACATTGACCCTTCGTGGGCGAGCCGTCAGGTTCTGGACAGCTTTGACGATTCATCGCGCGCCCTCGCCGCTGATTCCGCCCCAATCGCCTCGACTCATCGGCGGTCCGGCGGTTGCTTACCCGCCTGGTGATGTCGGTCCGCCTGATCTGCCGTCCGCTTTTCGCTCTTGCCGCGGTCGGCCTCATCGGCACTTCGTGTGCCTCGGTGCCGGGCATTCCCGGCGGTCCGCTCCAGCCACCCGCGCGGGTGTGGCCCCGGCATGTTTCGCCGGGCTCTCCGTCGATCGGCGCCGCCCTCTGCGGCGCTATCGCCCGACGCGATCCACGAGCTGCTACAGGCAGCGTCCGGTGGCCGAATTCAGGGACCACGCGCTCCCGCAAACGCACCGCAGCCCTTCGGTGCAATGGCCATGCAGCGACGAAACAGCCGGATTGTCATTGCAGGTTTGGTCCTGGCCCGGCGTGCACAAGGGCGGGTTGGTCAGGAACAGATCGGTCTGGGTCACACCCGCGATCAGCTCGCGCAGGTTGAAGCCGGACCCCGCAAACCAGCGGTGCGCGTCGTTGACGGCGGCACTGTCCTGATCAGTCAGATCCCGGCCGACGGCATATTCGACCCATTTGTGGGTCATGCAGACCTGCGCCTCGGGCGTCTGCACCAGTACCTTCGCCAGCTGCGGAGCGCCGTCGAAATTCGAGTCGCCGCTTTGAAGGCGCATCGTCTGTCCCGACGCGTCGATGACCATCCCGTTATCGGTCGCACGAAATTGACCAATCGGGTCAAAGTGTTCGAAGGCATACCCGAGGGGATCGAGGAGCTGGTGACAAGCTGTACACGCAGGCTCCTGGCTGAGGGATTCGGTCAGGCGCTGGCGGGTCGTCACGACCCCTGGCGTCGTGGTCGGGGGGAGCTGGGAGATGGCATCCGCTGGTGGCAGAGGTACCGGCTGACAGAACATCTTTGCCTGGATGAAGGCTCCGCGCCGGGAGGGATCGGAGTCAACCGGGTTGGAATTCCCCGCGAGAAAGCTCGGCTGCGTGAGCAGGCCCGCCCGCTCGGTCGGATCGAGCGCCACCCGGCGCAGCGATGTCCCCGTGACTCCGTCGAGCTTGTAGATATCGGCCAGCGCCTGGTTCACGAACGTGAAGGGCGCCGTCAGCAGGGTCGCGAACAATCCGTCCCCGTCCAAGGTGACGTAAGAACCGAAGGTCTGGGTCTCGCCGGCCATCGCCCCCGCCAGATCGGCGTTGAACTGAGGAAACAACACCGGGTCCTTCGGCGCGACGTTGGCCAGGTTCGCCACGCGATCGAGGTCCAGCCACCAGCGATAGAAGGCCCCGACACCATTCTGAGCACGGGCATCGATCAGCATCCGCAACGTCAGCGCACGGAGATCCTCGGTGGTCCCCACCGCGCCGGAATCGGCCATGGCCAGCAGCGAGGCGTCCGGCGCAGCCTGCCACAGCAACCGAGCCACGGCGGTCACCGCCTTGCGCGCACCCATCGGCAAGGCGCGCGGCACCGCCGACCCACCCAGTCCGGTGATGCCGCCGGTTCCCGCCCCCGCCGTGCCCGCGCCACCACCGGGGCCCGCGATGATCGTTCCCCCGGCGCCCCCGGCGGGCGCGCCCGTGCCCGTGCCGCCAGCCGCCGGCGGCGATCCGGCGTCCGGGTTCTCACCCACCAGGTGCCGCTTGGCATCGCACCCGGCGAACGCCGCCAGCATCATTGCGCACAGGGGCCAGGTCACATTCGAGCTCATTCTAACCTCCGAGAATCCGAGCGTGGGTGATGAGTGAAGAACCGCCCCCGAACCTTACAAACATCGCCGGCCGCCCCGCCGTACGTCAGGAACGAACGGGCACGCGTGCGGCCCACGCTCGATGCACGGCGCCTTCAGGGGGTCGGCTGCGTGGATTCGGTGCCGGGTAGTTCGGACCCGCCGCGTGCACTCAGCCGACGCGCTTCGCGTGCAAACCTTCCGTGTGGAAACCGGCGGAGATACCCCTCGGCCTCGTGCCTGGCCTCGACATGTCGCCCCTGTCGCGACAGGCACACGGCGCTGCCAAACAACGCGCGCTCCACCAACTCGGGGGACGCCGCGGGCGACCGAACCCGGTCGAAATCCGCAAGGGCGCGCGCGCAGTCGGAGGTCGCGCGCAGCTCGCCCCGGATCACGCGCAATTCTTGTTCGCGCCCGCCGCCATCCAGCGACAGCGCGCTCAATGCCGCCAGCGCCTCGTCCTGTCGTCCCAGCATCAACAATGCGTCGATGCGCACCGTGTCTGCCTCGGCGGTCAAGGTGCCATTGGGGAAGCGTCGCCGATATTCCGCCAGCGCCGCCAACGCGCCGGATGCGTCGCGGTCCCGCCGCAAGCGGCTGATGGCGCCGTTCAGCTGCCTTGCCTCGGCGGCCAGGGGGCTTTCGCTCAACGGCGTGGGGGCCACAATCGGTCGCGAGCTCGGTGCCGAGCTCGGTTGCTCAAGCGACGGCCCCGAAACCGCCGCGCCAGTCATCGCGTCGCGCTGATACGCACCGCGAGCCGAACGGTGGCGTGCGACCTGTTCGGTGGACGACACCGGCGCCGACGCCACCGACACGGCGCGAGCCCACCAGTGATTCACACCGCGGGCCGCGATGACCACGCCACTGCCGAGCAGGAGACCGGCCGCGATTCCCCAGCGCAAGGCGGGCGCGCGCCCCCTCCTCAATCGCCCCAGCGCCGTGGCGGGCACCGCGGCGGCGGGCGCGTCGCCCAGCTCGGCAGCCAGCCGCGCGCGCACGCGGGCGTGAGCCTGTGGACCAAACGCCGCCCCCGGCACGGGCACCAGCCTGAACAAACGGGCGGCACGATCTTCGGAAGCCGTGCCTCCCGGGCGGCGATGCACCCACCGCGCCACCGGTGCGCCGTCCGTCCCGTTGCTGCGATCGGACGCGGACAGTCCGCGTCCTTCGTCTACGTGTACGTGGTCGTCCTTGATGGTCATGGGGTTCCCTTGGCTTCGTACGCCAACAGGCGTTTCAGAAACTGCTGACGCCCCCGATGGAGCCGAATCCAGACGTTGGCAAGCGATGTCTTCGTGATCGCGGCGATCTCATGCCCGCTCAATCCTTCCAGCTCGAACAGGATGATCGTCGTGCGGTATTTCTCGGACAGACCGTCGAGGATCTCGTACAGGGTTCCTACGGCCTCTTTTCTCTCCAACAACTCGAGGGCGCTCGGCTGATCCGCGGGAATCCGGGCTGTCTCGTCGAGGCCGGGGGCCTCCCACCGGAATTCGTGCGCTGGCGCGCGTCCAAACAGCCACCATGTCCGGCGCTGCATGCGACGGCGTTCCTGAGCCACCCGAACCACGATCTCGTACAGCCAGGTCGTGATCTTGGCGTCGCCGCGAAATTCGTTGAGGCGTCGACACGCAACCAAGAAGACCTCATGGACCACATCCTCGATATCGCGGGTCGGCCCCAGCAGCCTGGCCGCCCATCGGGCCACGGAATCCGCGTGCTGGCTGTAGATCGTCCCCACGTCGAGTCCGGGCGCCGCCTGAAAAGGGGCCCTGGGCGCGGGCTCTGGCGCATGTGCGCTCGGCCCCTCCAGGGTCCCCGGATGCGGAAAGCGAGAGGGTGAAGACATGAGAGGTCGTCCGTCCGTCCCGACTTATGTGGTCGAGGCGACGGAGACCTTACACTTCTTGTTCAGGTCAAGGCCCGAGCCAAAGACTGACGCCCAGCGCCAGCGTGGCCTCGAAGCGGGGCAAGGCCGCGGAAGCGTCGAGCGGACGCTCGTACACCTCGTGCGGAAATAGCCAACCGACCAACGCGACATCGGCCCAGGCGCGGAGCCGCCCGCGTCCGACGGTGATCCGCGCGCCAGCGCGCAAGCCGGGATCCAGGCTGCCGTCACTTCCGTTCGACGCGAAGCCGCTCCCGCGAATCGTGAGCCGCGCCCCCACGGCCTCCGCGTGAGCATCGAGAAGCCAGCCGCGAGCTCCGATCCTCGAGCGCCGGTGCACCCCCAGCGCCAACGCGAAACGGCGCCAGCGCGCGGAACCCGACACCAAGGGCGTGGTTCGTTCGGTCGTCGCGGAAAGGACCGCTTGTCCGCCCCAACCGATGTTGATGGCGTCGCCAGCGCCGCCGAGGTGGTCGTGCTGGCCCTGGCCAGCGGGCGTCCAACCGATCGTGACCAATCCCCCGAGCGCGCCGCCCGCTGAGTCCGTGGGTCCGAGCGGCGCCAATGCTCCAAGGATGGCGGCCCCCACCTCGATGGGCGCCCGATGCCCGATACCCGCGCCGTCGAAGCGTGCGGGCACGGTCGCGGCGACGGCTCCCGCAACGGGTGGGGGTGACGACGCCTGCCGTGCCGGCGCCGGGGTGGCGCTCGCCGGCACTGAGACCACGATCGGCGCGACGGCTCCGGCCGCGCGAGCGGGCAACAGGGCGAGCGGGGGTATCGCGAGGGGCGGCGGCATGGGCAGGGGCGCCGCCATCTCGGGCGGCGGCGGCAGGGCGAGCGGCGGTGGTCTCGGTGGACGGGGCGAACGCGGCAATGGCGCCTCCATCTCCGGCTGCCTCCCGGGCCCCGGGGCCGCCCTGCTCGGGGGTTGATCCCCGGCAATCTCCAGCTGGAACTCAGGGTGTACGTCGCTCTCCCAACTCGCGATCACCGCGCTCACGGCCGCCGCCAGATCCGCGCAGGCAAACGCTCGGGAGAGCCAGCGCCGCCCGAGCTCGGCACCGTCGTAGCGCCGCAGGGTTACGCGCAGTCGCTGACCGTCTTGTTCCAGCTGAGCCACGTCAGGCTGGCCCGCTGCCCCCACCGACGGCAAAAGGGCAGCCACCAGCCTCGTGACTTCCTGAGGGGTAGGACAAGGCGTGTTCCCCTGCACCGTCACCATCGGCTGCGCCGGACCGGCGGGCGCCCAGAGCGCGGCCAACGCGAACCACAACGGAGGCATCACGAGCCGTCACTCCTACCGCACCGAACGGGCATCAGGAAATCGACTGCCGCGGAACGTGCGCTATCTGCCGTGGGTTCGCCTTGGCCGCTCGACGCCCAGCGGAGCCAGCGGGTGCGACTCGACCGCGATTGGGAAGTAAAGGTGAAGCTGCGTCCGTCTTGGCCGCCGCGCCACGGTCCGTGATACGATCAAACCGTGGTGTCCGGAGATGAGCGCACCGCGACGGAGGCTGCCTGCACCAAGCCGCAGCCCGGTTCGAGGTGCAATGAGGGGATCTCGGCCGTTCTCTGTGCCGTCTTCGCGGCAGCGCTCGCCGTCGGCCTGTCCTGCGATGGCGCGGCGAGTGGGGGGGCCGGCGATAGCTCTACGTCCCCGCCCGACGGCGACGGGATGACCGGCGGCATGTTCGGGACTGGCGGGCTCGCAGGGACCGGGGGCTCCCTGGGCTCGGGGGGTTCGAAGGGATCGTTCTCGTGGTCGGGCCAGGGGCTTTCGTTCTCGAGCGTTGGCTACTACGAGGCCGCCGCGACCGCCGACGCCCAGTCCCTCACGTTCACGATTTCATCGGACTACTCGCAGCTCACCATCCCCTGCTGGCTGAAAGGAAAGTTCGCGACCGTCCCTCCGCCGGCGGGCATGTATCCGATTGTCGGCGCCGCTGCGCAAGACGACGGGACCTTCATCGGCGGCTGCAGCACGACGGGCCGCGAGGCGACCATCTACGCAGACCCGAGCGTCAGCGGAATGGTCACGCTGACCCAGTCGACCGTCGGCCTCGTCGAGGGGTCGTTCACGATGCGGACGCGACCAAACCCGTCGTTCGGAGGATCGGGGGGCTCGCCCGGTCCCATGATCGACTTCACGGGCATGTTCTCGGTGGGATGCCATCAGCCCATGTTAGATCCATCCTGCGCCGCTCGATCCGTTTCACCTCCGTAGCTGTGCGTGGGGGCCGAGTGCACCGCTCAGCCCGGCCTGGACCCGAGGGATGTTGGCCCTGTCACCGGAATCTTCGCCGGGCCGGAGAAACTGACCGCTGGGCGCGCTCTCGCAGTTGCCCGCCGCGATGACTGCTTTGCTGGCTCGTCGACGAGGATCTCGATGGACTGCGGCCCGCTCCGACGAAGGGCCGTTCCGTTGAGGCGAGTCCAAGCCGGCAGGCCGACGCTGCCTGGCGACGGGCCGCGGCCCACTCCGGCCCCAACCCCGCCCCAGACGCAGCCTCCCAGCGCGAGGACGCAGCCGAGCATCGACGTACGTTCGCTCCTACCGACGGGCCGCGGGTTCATGAACGCTCTCCTGAGCAGCAGGGCGATGGGGAGGTCAATGCGGCCTCACCTTGTACGCCCTCGAAGGGCGCCCCGCCCCTGAGCTGAACGCGTCGCCTTGGCCGGGACGGGCTTGCCGTCAGCTGGCTGCGCGCTTCGGTCCGCCCGACCGCCGCCGGGCGCGGCGTCCAGGTCCTTCACCAGCTTCCTGGGCGCCTGGGCGCGGTAGCTCTCGTCGATCCAGGCCTGCAGCAGCTCCAGCGGCGGCGTGTCACCTGCCTCGAACTGCGCCGTGACCCAGCCCGCCTTGCCCAGTCCGTAGGGTGTCGGCGTTGCGAAGGGCAACTGCAGGGCGAGCTCGCTCGATCGGGGCAGCTTGCAGGAGATCTTCAGCGGCTCGCCCTCGACGCTGAGGTAGGCGAAGGTCTTGTCCTTCACGGCGAGATCCATGTGCCCCGGCCACGGGCTCTTCGTGTGCGCCCCCGGATAGGTCAGCCCGAACGCGCGCAGCTGCTTCATCAGCGCGTCGGCGTCTCTTTGCGCCACTCGACGCGCGCCCGTCACCGTCATCGCCGCCTTCGGTTTCTTGGCCCTCTGGTCGCTCATGGAAGCCTCGGTCTGTGAGTCTAGCCGCGTCGCCCGCCCGCCAGGACCGCGTGCTGCCGCGCTCGCTCTCTGACAACATTACTCGGATGGCGAACACCGCGCTGTGGTCGGTCCTGGGATTGGCGGCCCTGCTCGGGTGTGGTTGCGCCTCGCAACGTATCGATCCGCACACCGCCGGGGACCGGTGCCTTTATTCGTGCCCGGAAGGTCTGACCTGTATCGGGACGACATATGGTCGGGGGCGCGCGTTGCCGGGCCAGTGCCAGCCCGCCGGCGGGCGTTGCCTGGCCGACCGCGACTGCCATGCGCGCGAGAGATGCGCACGTTCCGGGGAGGCGACCGGTGTCTGCGTCCCTGCGGACGGGATACTTTAGATCTCGTAGCGCAGCAACCACCAGCCGACACGCGTCCCGAAGCCAGACCAGACGAGTCCGATCCCGCGCTCTGCTCGCTCGCCGGACATCGCGAGGCAATCTTTTCTTGCACGCCTGCGGCCCCGGCCGGGTTTACTGGGTTACCGAGCGCCGCCCACCTTCATGGATCCTGACCGTTTGACCACCCTTTACCGCGAGTACGGGCCGACCATCTATGGCCGGTGCCGCTTGTTGCTCGGCGACGAGCGCGAGGCGGAGGACGCGACGCAAGAGACGTTCTTGCGGGTGCACCGCCACCTCGACAACGTGCCCGACGCGCGCGAGGCCCTGTTCTGGATCTACCGCGTGGCCACCAACTATTGCCTCAACGAGATTCGCGACCGCCGTGGGCGGGCGCGGCCGGCCGCTGTTCTGCCCGACGCCTTTCCCGAGCTCAGCGCCTCGGAGATCCGTCTCGCGGACCGCGATCTGGTCCGGCGGTTGATCGAGCGCGCGCCCCCCAAAGAGCGGGTCGTGGTGTGGCTTTATCACGTGGACGGGTTCGAGCAGAACGAGATCGCCGGAATCGTCGGGGCCTCCCGCCGTACCGTGGCGGGCCGTCTGTCGCGGTTCATGGCCAATGCCCGAAAGTACATGCGAAGGAGCGCAGCATGATCGCAAGTGATCCGCACCTGACGTCTCTGGATCTCGATCGCTTGGAGCTCGGCGGCGTCGAACCGGACGGGCGCGAGCGGATCGCAGGCCACGTCGCGCGGTGCTCCGCCTGCGCCGCCCGACAGGCGGAGCACCGCGAGCTGCAGCGACAATTTCGGACCACCGTGTTTCCGCGCACGGCGGGATCGCTTGCGGCGCATCGATCCCGTGGGCTACGGCGCGCCTTCGCGCCCGGGCAGGCTTGGGCGCTTGCGCTGGCCGTGGTGGCGCCGCTCGGCGCCGGTATGGTGCTGGTCGCCCGGGTCGCGCGCCACGCCGAGAGCGATTCTGCGCCCTCGATTGGGGTGAAGGGCGATCCGCCCCTTCACGTCTTCGTCCGGCGCGGGGGCGGCGCGGCCGGCGTCAGTGTGCCGGTGGCGCGGCTCGCGGATGGGGCGCGGCTGTCACCGGGCGACGCGCTTCGCTTCGTGCTCGATCCAACCGGGCTGCGCTACGCCATAATCGCGTCGGTGGACGGCGCGGGGCAGACCAGCATCTATTTTCCGTTTCATGGCGCCGCGAGCGCGCCGGTCGAAGGGAGGGCGGCGCTGGCGGTCCCGAACAGCATCGTCCTCGATCGGGCGCCTGGCCCCGAACGTTTGTTCGTCATCTACAGCGACCGACCGGTCGACGCGCGAACCGTGCGCGAGGCGCTGGCGCCGGCGGCGTCGGGGGGGGCCTCCGCCATCCGGGCCACGCGACGCTTGTCGATCCCGGGAACCGTGCAATCTACCCTGCTGTTCGAGAAGGACGGCGCGCCATGACCCGGACGTTCGCCGCCACTCGCACGCCGGCCGGTCGGAGACGTGGTCTCGTGATCTGCCTCGGGACGATCCTGGCGACGATGGCGGCGTCGGCGCCGGCGCGGGCGGAGACGCGCCGGATCGCGGTGATCGTCGGCAGCAACCGCGGCGACGCCGCGCACGCCCCCCTGCGATACGCCGAGCAGGACGCGACCAAGATGGGCGCCGTCCTCGCCGAGCTGGGCGGGCTCTCGCCCGAGGATGTGTTGTTGTTGCGCGGACCCACGGTGGCCGCGGTACGGGGTGCCATCGACGAGGGAACCCGGCGGGTGGCTGCCTGGCACGCCGCGCAACACGGGCAGGCGGTGCTGCTGTTCTACTTCTCGGGCCACTCCGACGGCCAGGTCCTGGAGCTTGGGAATGAAGCGCTTCCCTTCGCGGAGCTGCGCCAGCGCATGACCTCGAGCGGCGCCGAGGTGCGTCTGACCATCGTCGATAGCTGCCGCAGCGGCGCGCTCTTGGCCTTGAAGGGCGGCACCCTCGGGCAGGCCTTCGACATCCGCTTGGCCGACGAGCTGGCGAGCACCGGCGAGGTGTTGATCGCCTCGAGCGCCGCCGACGAGTCGGCCCTCGAATCGTCGGAGATTGGCGCCTCGTTCTTCTCCCACCACCTCATCTCCGGGCTGCGCGGCGCCGCCGATCTTTCGGGCGACGGGCTGGTGACGCTGGCCGAGGCGTATCAGTACGCGTTCGCGCGCACGCTGCGCGCCACCTCGGACACAGTGGTGGGCCCGCAACACGCCGGCTACGATTACCACCTCGCCGGACGCGGCGATCTGGTCCTCACCGAGCTGCGGCGGCCGTCGGCGGTGTTGGACCTGCCGTCGGACTTCGATCGCTTGCTGTTGCTGTCGAGCGCGCGTCAACAGGTGGTGGCCGAGCTCGGGCCGCGCTCGGCGCACCGGATCGCGCTCGCCGCGGGCGACTACAAGGTGCGCGGGTGGCGGGGGTCGCACACCTTCTCGGCGGCCGTCAGCCTCGGACAGGGGCAGGAGATCCGCCTCGCCGCGGCCGACCTGCTGCCGGTCATGGCCAACGGCGCCGCAGCCAAAGGCGGCGAGCCTGCCGCGGTGCTGGCGGCGACGGCGATCGCGACGACCGTTCCCGCGCCCGACACCGCCGTGCGCTGGTGGGCGCTGTCGGCGGCGCTCGGGCTCTCGAGCGGCGTCGCCGATGGCGCGTGGCTCGGCGTCGCGCGGCTCGGGTTCGAACGGGCCGCCCCGATCCACGGCGTCGATCGGATCGAGCTGGCGCTGCTCACCGGGACGGGTCGCACCGACGGCTTGCGAGAAAACCGCGTGGGAATCGAGCTCGCGCCGAGCTGGTGGATCGATCGTGGCCGGCTGGGCGCCGGTCTCGGCCTCGGGCTCGGGGCGGGCGCCGCCGTCGAGTGGACCGACGGCAGCGAGAATCATTGGAGCGGTCTTGGTTGGGCCAGCCCCACGCTGCGTATCGAGCTGCGGCTCGGCCGCGACGTGGCGGTGGGGGTACGCGCGCAGTTCCCCGTCACTTTGCTCCGCCGCGACGATCACCTGACCGTCGCGGTCTTGCCCTTCGGTGGTCTCGAGTTTTCCGTCCGGCTGTGAATTATTTTGCGCGTCGGACCAACGAAACGGGTTTATCAGGCATGACGAAGACAATCTCGAATCTCTGGTGGATCGCGGTCGCGACGACGATGGGTATGGCGACGGTTGGCTGCGGCCCCGGAGTGCTCAGCAGCGTGCCAGGCGAGCTCGGCAGCAAGGGCGGCGATTCCGTGAAGAGTCACGGAACAGGAGGCCATGGCGGTCCGGGCGCGGGTGGCGGGCCCGGCGGCACAGCCGGCGGAAGCGGCGGGCCCGGTGGCATGGCCGGCGGAAGCGGTGGGGGCGGCGGTGGGGCCGGCGGAAGCGGAGGGGCCGGCGGAAGCGGAGGTGACGGCGGTGTGCCGGGCGGCGCGGGCGGCGGCGGTGGCGGCCCGGATGCCTCCTGCGCCGTCTCCGTGGATTTCTCCAGCCCTGGAACCCTGGCCACTGACGACATTCCCCTTGGGCCGCACAACCAGGTCTTTCTGGAGCCGACCGTCGACGCTTCGCCAGTGATGAACTACGAAGGGCAGATCGTCTTTCCGGGGTCGACGTTCAGCCTGCTGTCGAACTTCGCGCAGACCAACACCGTCGCCAAGCTCACTCCCGCTTCGGGGACCATGCTGGATCCCTGGCTCGGCGAGCTCTCGCTGCTTCGCGCGGGGTGCCATCCCTCGACGCTGGTCGGGATGACCGTGAAGGTGAAGCTGCTGTGGCACCTGGACGGCGCCACCGCCGCCGTGCCCGATCACGGCGTCTTCCTCGGCACCTATCACAACGGCGTTCCGGCGGTCTACGACGACGCCAGTCTGGCCTTCTCTGAAACGGCGCAAGGCGACGTCGGAACTCGCACGCTGAACACCCTCAATCCGCTCGTGCTCAGCCACACCTTCACCGATCCGGCGGACGGAGCGGAGGGGATCTTCCTGCGCGTTTACCTCATTGATCACGAAGAAGATCTGCCATCGATGGTCCACGTCGGTGCCGTCGACTGGACGAGCGATCAACGGTGAGGCGCAGCCGGTAGGACTCGAAATACCGCGGGCCAACCGATTCCAACGCCCTGGCGACCCGCAGCGCCACGTCGATGACGTCTTCAGGCCAGTCGCTCACGTTTCGGACGCCCGTCGAAAGCCTGCGCGCCACCTTGGCGCCATACAGTCGCTCCGCGAGGCGCTGGTGAAGCTCCCGCTCGGAAAGAATTGACGCGCGCCCAGTGCGCGGGCCAGGTGGGCAGCGGCGCGACGAGGCGCTTCGATTGTCTCATTCAACCGCGGGAACGACAAATACGGCATTGCGCTCGTGCAGAAGCGACCTACGTTGGGCCAGCCCTGCAACGTGGGCCCATCGCAAAAGGCGCCCGCGTCCGGGCCGGCCCGTGGCCTTTTGTCCTGGAGCCGTGACTCTCACCGAAAGGCTCTCATGCGCTCTGTGTTCCTGCGATTGACATTGGCGACTCCCTTGTTGGCGATCCTGCTCGCCGGTGGCGCGTCTCGCGCCGCGATGGTGGTAGAGGGTGGCGGCCACGACGTCCCGGCCGTCAGCGGCGCGCCCATGGGCGAGGTCGCTGTTCGGCGCGGCGTGCAAGGTCCGGCCGGCTTGTTCACGGCCCGCCTGTCCTTGCTGGTCGACGCCAGCAAGAACTCCTTCGGAAAGCCGACCTCGTTCGCTCCCGATCTCTATTACTCGTTCACGGACACAGTGCAACTGGGGCTGCTGCACACGTCGCCCATGGGCTGGCAGACGGGGCCTGGCGCCGGTCTGTGCCTGACCGGCGCGAACAATGGCTGTCCGCACGTCTACGACAACGTCGGCCTCGACTTCATGTACGGCCTGCTGTACGGGGACGTGCACCTGTCGCTGCATTCGTCGCTCTTCCTCGCGCCCATCCACGATCCGACTGGCATCATGTGGACCGTCGGGCTATCGGGGAAGTTCCACTTCACCAACATGGTGGCGCTGTTCTTCGATCCGCAGGTCGGCATCATGCTGGAGCACCGCGACCTTTACAAAGACCAGCTATTCATCCCGCTCGAGCTACAGATCCAGGCGACCGCCGCCGTCTCGCTGAAGGTCCTCACCGGCGTCACCGGGCAGCTTTCGGCGCTGGGCGACACCTACCGTGTCCCCCTGGGTCTGGGCGTCGTCGCCAACCTGACCCGCCACCTGGACCTCGGCCTGCGGTTCAGCTTCGACAACCTGCTGGGCCACCAGGCGACCGGGGAGTCGCGCGCCGACGAGCGCTCGATCGGCCTGCTTCTGATCTTGCGGTCCTGACGTCGGCAGAGCGCGGCGCCCGACATCCCGCCACCGCGATCGACCTGTGTCTACCTTGCAGGATACGAGCGTGTCTGGCAACACTCCCGGGGTCGATGGCTCGCGATCACCGGGCTACGCACGCTCGCGTTCGGCCAAGAGCGCCTCGAGCTCGGCGATGGCTTCGAGGTCCTTGGGTCGGCCCGCTGCGCGCTTCGCACGAATCAAAGCTGGCAGATCCAGAACCCGCAGGGCGCGACCGTAAACCGACAGCGTCACGGTGTGCGGGATGACCTGCTCATAGTTCCCGCCACCCGCCATCTCGCCCAGAAGGTCCACGTCGCCCAGGCTGGTCGTCAGGGTGAAGTTGAGCCCCCGCTCGATGGTCGCCCGATCGAAGCGGAAAGGGAGGCCGGGCGGCGCGCCGCGAAGATACGGGTGATGCGGCGCCAGCGCTGCGGCCAACCGCTCCATGTTCGCCGCAGTCCGGGAATAGATGAAGTCCACGTCCTGAGTCAAGCGAGAAGCGCCATGGGCCTGACCCGCCAACCCGCCAATCAAGATCGTTTCGACACCTGCGTCGGCGAAAACACCGACGATGTTTGCGAGATCACCCTCCACGCCGGCTGGCTCCCGCCCTGCGTATCTCCGCCGCCAGGCGGGCAGCTCGGTCCAACATCTCCCATCGCTCTGCCGGCGTTCGCATCAGGTTCTGCCTCAAGAGTGATCGGTCGACATCGCGCTTGTACGCCTCGATGACAGGGTCGGGCTCCAACCCAAAACGGCGCAACACGAGCGCATCTTCGGTTTCATCGGACACGCTGATACTGTAGCGCCCGGGGACAGTTCCGCCAGCAGCTAGGGAACGCCGTCGACGTTGGCGGGATCGACGCCGAACAGGTAGTTGCACAGCGCCTTGTAGTTGGTCTCGTTGCACGGCGATTCATGGCCGCCCGGGCCCGTGATGCGGTGAGAGTTGTCGTAGGGCGGCCCCACCGACATGTCCACGGGCTGGCCGACGTAGCCCAGCTTCTCCATCGCGAAAAGATGTTGCGGATGCTGCGCGTCTGCCGATCCCGACAGCGTGTAGAAGCGATCGATGGGGGTGAGCGGCTTCTCGTCGAGCCATGTCGCCGAGACCAAAGCGGGGCAATATGCGTCCGTGCCCGGGCCGGAACCGCTGCTGTTGTCGCGCGGGCCGGCGAACGACACCGAACGCGAGGCGCGCACCAGCATCGCGAAACGGGGCGCGTTGCTGGCGCCGTGCGAGATCCCGGTGAAGATGACGTCCGACCAGCGCACCGTTCCGTCCTGGTTCAGGAAGTAGCCCCAATCCTCCGTCGGATACATCTTGTCCAGGTACTTGAGAGCCATCTCTGTTCTCTTGGCCACCCCGTCGGACGGTACCATCGTGATCGTGGCGAAATCGTACTTGTTCGTGTGCTGGACACCGTCGAAGACCTGGCGGCGCGCGTCGCTGAAGAAGCCGGCGTCGCAGTGCAGGATGTTGTAATTCTCGTAGGCGGCGATGCCGAGAACGTGATAGCCGCGGGGCAAGACGAAAGGCCCCTCGTTGCCGAGGGTTCCAGCGGTGCTGCCCAGTCCCCCGAATGGCAGCACCAGCTTGCCAACCATCTTGGCCGAGCGCGGATCGACGGAGGCCACCTCGGTGTTGTCGTTGAACGAGACGGCCGCGTCGGCGTCTTTGGCCCGGAAAGTGTGAGTGAGGCGCATCTTCGCCGCGGTCACGTTCAGAGGCCGCCACGGCAGTGTGTCGCCCGGAGCGGCCATGTTGCCCGCGCCGCCCCCGTCGCCGCCGACCGGGCCGCCGCCCATCGAGCCGCCGCCGACCTGGCCCCCGCCGGCGACGCCGCCAGTTGGGTCAGGCGGGGAACCGCCGCTGCCGGCGGCGCCACCAGTCCCGCTGTCCGATGCGCCTCCGCTGCCCGGCAGCGTGACACCACCCGAACCCGTGCTGGTGGTTCCGCCGCTGCCGACGGCCGCCGTGGCCCCGCCCGACCCTGGCCCCAACCCGGTGACGGATGAGCCACCCGGGCCCGCGACGCCGCCCTTGGTACCGCCCGTTCCGTGCGAACCAGTACCCCCGCCATTGGAACCACAGGCGAGCTGCGCCAGGCTGATCCACGCGCAGGCAAGAAGACACAAGCAGCGTTTCTTCACTCGATTGCTCCTTCCATGTCCGCGCCAAGTGCCCCCAAGGGGAAGGCGACTTTCTTGGCGACAGGCTGCGACCAGCTGAAGGTCTTACGCCGAGTCCCGCGTCCAAGATGAACGCATCGAGCGTAACACACCCGGTTTGGGCGACCTGTGCTCCGGTGTGCGTGTCGGTCACCAGGATTCTCGCCGCGAGCTGAAAGCGCCTCGCAATGTTCACCAGGAATGTGGCAAAATTGAGGGCTGGCTCGCCCGCGCACGAGTCTTGCTTGGCCAGGGCCGTGATCTCTCGCGACGGCTTGCGAGTGGCCTCACTAACTAACTTTCCACGGAGGGCGCATATGGACAACGTTGTTTGGAGAGCGTGGCCGGTCCTGGCGGTAGGTCTCCTCGCCGCCTGTCAGAACGATGGCGGCGCGGGCGGGGGCGATCCGAAGGACGGGACGGCCTCCGCGGCGTCGAACGCCGAGAAGGTGATCCAGCAGACCGGCAAGGCGTTGTCGTTCACGCTCGCAGACAATGGGACGCTCAAGACGACGATTGGCGCCAGCGGGTCGTCTGCCAGCACGGTGGCCGGCTCGATGATGAGCGGCGCCATGCCACCCGCCATGTTGAAGGCGGTGGTGGGGCCAGCACTGGCCGCGGACATGACGGGCACGGCGATGCCCAGCATGATGACCTCGCAGGAGAAGTTCGATCAGATCGGTCAGCAAGTGCGGCAGTCGATGCAAGAGCGCCTGTTCGTGGACTCGAACCTCGAGGGTGATCAGAACGGGACCGCGACGTATTTGCTGAAGCCCGACCCGACCTGCCGGCCGCTGCCGTCGGATTCGGATCCCGCGGGCACGGTGCCGACGATCGACAGCCACTGCCAGGACCAGCTCACCAAGGTGGACGTGCGCATCGCGGTGACCAACGACGGCGACGGATCACGCTTCACGATCCTGATCGGTCCGTCGCGGTTGCAACTATTCGCCTTCATCGTCCACTCGGATTCGCTGGCGATCGAGATCGACCTGCCGATGGCCAAGGCCGCGTCAGATTACATCAACACGACGCTTCAGACCGACGCCCCGACCGGCACGTACGATCGGCTGCAAGGCAAGCTGCGGCTGTCGCTGCAGTTGGCCGGCGACCAAAAGGTCACGGCAGCCCTGGCCGTAGTGGAGGCGATCGACGTGGCGCAGACGAACGGGGCCGAGGTCACCACGGCGGCGGCCGACCCGCTTTACGCGATCACGGGAGACGGTGTCAGCGAGACCGCCGAGCTGCAAGCAGGCGTCGGCGCGACGGAGATCGACGGGAGGTGGGATCCCCAGGGGCTGGGCATGGCGAACCGCGATCTGAAGATCACGCTGGGCGGTTACTACGGCAAGTACACGCTCGACGAGAAAGCCAAGCAGATCGTGCTCGGCGACGTGGGCATCGGCGAGACAAGAGTCATGGTTCGCGGGACCACCATCTTCGACATGAACCTGAACGCCGACTCGATGCGGCGGTTCTCGGGCACGCTGACCGCCGATTCGACCGCGGGCACCGTCCACATCGACCTGACGCCCAAGCTCGACCTTAGCCTGGCGTTCGACTACATGTCGATCGCGTCCGACTACGCCTCGCCTCCCGCGGCGGCGACGTTGCACGACACCTACGGGTTCGTCCTGGCGAACGGCGGGAGCGCCGTCGCGATCGACACCGTCAAGGCCGTCGGGACCTTCAGCGGAGGCATCAAGGTCGACACCGGAACGCTGACCATCTCGGCGGCGAGCGCGCCGGCGGAGACCGTCGTCGTGCCCGCAGGGAAGTGCCTCACCTCAACCAGCGTGGCGCCCGCCAACAGCAATCCACTGCTGGGCGCGCTGCAGGTCACGGACTGCCCGTAGAGTTCTGCATCGCCGCCAACCCCGCTGCCCGGCCCCCGACGCCGGCGCTTCCGCCGCCAGTGCCACGTCCGACGCCAGCGCTGCCACCACCCCCGAACCCGCCGCGTCCTGCCATTCCGCCGCCGCCGCTGGCGCCACCTGTGCCCGCGCCGCCAGTCGCGGCGCCACCGCCCTTTCCGCCTGCGCCTCGCGAAGGCCACGGCGCGACCCGCGCGACGTGACGGCCGACATGCTATCGCATCGGGGCGCCGTCTTCGCGGCTGGAACATCGCAGTCGGTCGAGCATCTACGGTCCGCCATTCACATTGAGGCTCGTCGAAAAGTCTGCCGCCTGCAGGTCGGCGGCGCCAAGCCTCCGGGTGTTCCCCACGACGTCGGACAAGATGACGTCGCTGACGGTCCAGGCGCCTCCTTCGCCGAACGCCGGGAAGACGACGTTGCACTTCGTGGCGAATGACAGGGTGCCGGCAGGCTGAATTTCAGGATTGCACGAACGGACTTGGTCCCCGCTCGGGCTCGAGAAAACAACGTCGCCGTACGAGATTCCGGAGAGATCGTCCGCCATCGACATGGACACCGTCACGGTGGCCTCGCCGCTGGTGGTGTCGATGCTCGTCGGGTTGATGGAGAACGCCGTAAGGGTCGGCGGTGTCACGTCCTGCGTACTGACAACGTTCAGAGCCTCGGGGAAGCCTGCCGCCTGCAAGTCGGAGACGCCGAGTCTCCGGGTGTTCCCCACGACGTCGGACAAGATGACTTCGCTAACGGTCCAGGCACCTCCTTTGCCGAACGGCGGGAAGACGACGTTGCACTTCGTGGCGAATGACAGGGTGCCGGCAGGCGGAATTTCAGGATTGCACGAACGGACTTGGCCCCCGCTCGGGCTCGAGAAGACAACGTCGCCGTACGAGATTCCGGAGAGATCGTCCGCCATCGACATGGACACCGTCACGGTGGCCTCGCCGCTGGTGGTGTCGATGCTCGTCGGGTTGATGGAGAACGCCGTAAGGGTCGGCGGCGTCACGTCCTGCGTACTGACAACGTTCAGAGCCTCGGGGAAGCCTGCCGCCTGCAAGTCGGAGACGCCGAGTCTCCGGGTGTTCCCCACGACGTCGGACAAGATGACGTCGCTGACGGTCCAGGCACCTCCTTTGCCGAACGGCGGGAAGACGACGTTGCACTTCGTGGCGAATGACAGGGTGCCGGCAGGCGGAATTTCAGGATTGCACGAACGGACTTGGCCCCCGCTCGGGCTCGAGAAGACAACGTCGCCGTATGAGATTCCGGAGAGATCGTCCGCCATCGACATGGACACCGTCACGGTGGCCTCGCTGCTGGTGGTGTCGATGCTCGTCGGGTCGAAAGAAAACGCCGTGAGGGTCGGGGGCGTCACGTCCTCGCCGCTGCGCCTTTCGCCCGTGCACGAGACCGTCAGTGTCACGGTCGCCGCGGGAGCGTTCGGATTGCAGGCCGGGTTGCTATTTGTCACTGACAGCACCACTGGAAACGCGCCGGCGGCGGAACAGTGAAACGTCGCGGTCCCGCCAGACGACGAAGTCACTCCGGTCCAGTTGTAGGCCAGCGGGAAGCCGACGGCACTCTCGTCGGGACCCGCGCTTGCGACGATGGTGACGTCGCGGCCGACCAGGACCTCCGCGGGTGACGCGACAATCGAGTCAACGCCCGGGCAAACATCGACCGTGCCGTTGATAGCTATGCTGCCCGTGTCTTGTCGACGATGGCAAGTCAGGACGACGGTGATTGACACAGTAGCGTTCTCATCCACTGTCACTGGCCCAGCCGTCCCCGCGCAAGCGTCCGACGCATCAGCCATCGCAGACACATCGAGGATGTATCCCGGACCGGCCAACAACCCACCAATCACTGCGCGAATGGTGCTGCTTTGGCTGACATCGATCGTACCCGACTTAGCCGTCGGCCCGCCCGATATCACATAGCTCACCGATGACAGGCTGAAGCCGCCGGGCACGGTCAGAGCAAGTGAGACCTTGCCCATGTCGCCCATTTTTGTCTGGGGCGCGGGTGTCGAACCAGCAGAGCACGCAAGCCCCAAAAACGAAGCGAGTGAGACAACCTGAAGCGCGCTGAGTGGCTTGAAACCAAGGATCGGCATCTTGGACCTCCGAATTCGGGTGGTGGGTTCGATGGCTTGCATTTCACCTGGTGTCAGGTGGTCAGCGGAGAACAATCCACGGGGTACATCGGTGAGCAGGCAGCGATGTCCGGCGCGCAGGCGACTCCCTGCGAGAGCGACCATGGCGCGGCCGCCGTCGGTGAATATTTCGGCGCCCGTGTAGGGCAGGCAGCGCCGCATAGGCGGGCCTGCCCTGGTGATGCGCGCCTCTGATCGGGCCTATTGGGCCGTCAGGGGCTACACACTTCCTCGACGAGAATGTTGTCAAGCTCGACGCCGAGGTAGAGAGAATCTCGAAAGTCCTCCTCGAGCTCGACCTCGGTGAGGCTTGATATCTGCGCCGGGGAGATTGGATAGTGTGCCGTTTCTGAGGTGCCTTCAGAACGAATTAAGCGACCAAAGACCACGCCCGCGACGCCATCCACGAACACCTCCAGGTGTACGAGCTCATCAAAGCCGCCGCGGACAACTTCATCTCCGCCGGGCGAGATGAATTGCCACTGTGGCTGCCCCCTGTTGGTGGCGTCGTACCAATCGGCCGTCCAACCCACAGCAGTTGAGAAGTCTTGGGACGTCAAGCGCGGACCGGAGGCATGAGACCTGTACGAGGTGAAGGCGTACGAATCCACAGAAAACATGGAGGTACGAGAAGGGTCGAGTGGCCGTGGAAGAGAGTGAAGAACAACGGCTTCGTTGGCGGCGACATACTTGCCATCCCCGGTCCGGATTCCGCCATTGGCGACGATAGTGGTGAGGCCGCTCCCCGCGGAAAGGATCAGGGGAGCCGTATACGTCGCACCCTCGTACCAGGCCCCCTGCCCCGCCAGTCCGATACCGGTCGCATAGCTTTCAAAATTGTCGGCGAAAAGCGGCGGGGGGCACGTTCCCCCGGTGCCTGCTCCCCCCGCCGACCCACCGCCCTGGCCGCCGGTAGACTGGCCGCCCCCGCCCTGGCCGGTGCTGCTGTGGCCCCCGCTGTTTTGGCCCCCCGTCGCCGAAACGCCGCCAGTACTGGCGCCGCCACCAACACTGGATACGCCACCGGTCGCCACGACGCCGCCGGTTCCCGAGACCCCGCCCGTTCCCCCAGCGCCGCCAGGACTGGCCGCCACCCCCCTGCCCCCGACGCCTGAGGTCCCGACCGCACCACCGGAAGCCACCGCACCACCGAAAGCCACCGCACCACCGGAAGCCACCGCGCCGCCAGAAGGCCCCCCACCGACTGAAGCCATCGCCCCACCAGGAGCCGCCAAGCCCCCCGCCCCCATCGAACCGGCAGCGCCCGCAGCGTTGCCCGCCATCCCCCCGGAGCCAGTGGCTCCCGCATCAACCTTGTTGCCCCCCTCGCCAGATGCGTCGCTCCCCGAAGACGCATCTCTGGCCATCCCGCCGGTCCCCCCACCAGCAGGGCCATTGCTACCACCGCCGGCACCGAGGACCCTCACGCCCGGTACACAGCTCGCCCCGTCGAGCAGGGCGAAAACGACGCAACCGATTCTGATTTCGACGGTATTCATTGTCTTGGAGAGAGAGACGAGCGCCGTCGCCTTTTTGTCACGCGCCACAATCACTTTCGTCGTCGACATTTTCCGAGCCGTCTGCTGGCGCGAAGCGGCGCCGTATGACGGCCACTCCCGCGCGCACCAAGCGGCCAGCTTCTATTGAAGTGATTCCAAGCTGGTGTCCAATTTCGTCCGGAGTTGCCCCTTGGAGCCACAGGCGCAGCGCCGAGAGCTGGTCGAGAGGGAGGTTCGCATGCGCAAATTCCAGGAGCTGCCGTGCCGTTTCAGCGGCCGTGAACGGAGGGCGCCCGCCCTGCTCGTCGATCAATGTCGATGAAGCAAACTCGTTCAGTAGCCGCTTCGGACTGGGCGTGCCGTCCGGAGACTGGCGGGGGCCGACCTTCTCCCGCACGTAATCCCGGATCGCGTTCGCCGTCACGATTCGGATCCAGTCTCCGAACGTCTTTCCGCGATTGTTCCGCCGCCAAGGCAGGTAGGTCTGAAGCGCATGGCCGTTGTCGTCGCCGATCTTCTCGACGAGCCGCGCGACCACGTTGTGGATGTCGTCCTCGGAGCGGGCGAGCGCGCCCATGCTTCTGCTCGACCTCACCAACGCCAACCATGCGGGCCAGAGTTGCTCCACGAGCTGGCGCCGGGCGCCGGCATCACCCGCCGCAGCCCGCGCGACTAGTGCCTCACAGTCCTCCAAGTCTTTCCCGGCACTGGTCACCACGTGCCGCTCACCCAGGCACCTTGCGTCCCCAGGCCGAGCGTGACTGCTGTCGACCGCCGGTCGACGTCCCGCGGCCCAACAAATACCAGCACCATCCCAGTCGCAAGGGCCGCTGCGCCAATGCCGGCGACGACGAATCCAGCAGTCTGGGTCCTTCTCGCCTGTCCGATCGTCGCCGCCCCAGCCATGCTGCAGACGTCCTTATCGTTGCAGTCGGCGTCGTGTACGAGCATCAACGTCCGAATGCCGAGGTATCCTGCAACTCCCAGCCCCGCGGCGCCTATACCCCCCAGAATCCAGCCCACGACCCGCTTCCTCGACCCCCTCTTCGTGCTGGTCGTCTCCGCGACCTGAGCTCTCCGTTCGACCTGCTCAGGCGTATCGACTTGGACCGATTGTCGCTGTGCGACCTGGCTGGAGGAGCGGATGATCGCCGCTGCGTCCGGAGCCCGTCGCGGCGGCACCTCTGCTTTTAGGGCGAAGGTAAGTTCGACCACCTCGCTTTCGGACGCGTTCACGGAGCGCCGCTCCTCTTGAAATCCCGGTGCCCGTACGATCACAGTGTGTTCTCCGGGGTCGACGGGCAGGGGCCTGTCGAACTCGGAGATATCGATCTCTGGCCGCACGCCATCGAGCAGGATTTCTGGCACCCTGTTCAGCGATCCGAAAAGAGACATCCGGATCATCGGAATGCGCGGTGTGAGCTTGACCAGGTCGCGGTCAATCGCGTCCTCGAGCTCCTTCTGGCGTGTCGGACTTCCTGTAAGCCGGCGGTTGAGCGCCCTAGCATTCTGATACGTGTCTCTCGCGGCCAGCAGCTTGTGTTCGTGATCGCGACAGCGCGCTATCTTCACGAGACTGCTGACCGACGGGTCAAGCGTCATGCTTGCTTCGAACAAGGTGCATGCCGCTGGCCAATCACCGTGAGCCAGAGCATTTAGCCCGGCGGCGAACTTTTCGTCCGCTTCTCGCTTCGGATCGACGTCGGCGCTACGCGCAGCGTGCGCAAGGGACAAGAGCGCGAGAATCCCGACCGTCGTCGCGGTCGCGACAGGACGGGGCCCTCCCGCACCGATCCGCCGAGACGCAGATTGCCGTGTCATCTAGTGTCGGTCGGATCGAAATCCGCTGCGGGAGCAGCCGCGGCGGGCTTGCTCCGCGGCGACGCCTGGACGAGATTTGATTCCGGCGCCGTCTTCCTCGCAACCGTAGGTCTTGCTTCAAATGGCTTCGCTCGGGTCTGCCCCTTGTGCGGGGCTGTCGGCGCCGCTTGCCCGGTCGAAGGGACGTTTGGCAAAGCAGACGGAAGAGACACCGGTCCTCTACCTGGCACGGATGAAACCCTCGTCGAAGAATGCAGCGCATGAAGCGAGGGCGGCGACTCGATTCCGAGGGTTGAAGCGCCTTCCTGCAAGCTAGCGTGGGCCCCTTCCACCGGCACCGGGGCCGCTCGGACGACGGCGAAGTCCGCCGCAGGTTGGGCCCCCGCTGCAGTCGGAGGGACTGCCTTTCGACGGTGTAGCCCGAACCCCAGTGCCAAGACGGCCACTAGGGTCACGACCGACACGAGCGCAATGCGGATAGGATGCACAAGTCGAGCCGAGGCGGGGCGACTGGGGCGCGGCGCCGACGCCGCCTTCACCATATCGGGATCTTCAGATGGTCCAGGCAAAATGAGCGTCCGCACCTGCTCCTTGACGGCCGGCGCTTCCACGAGACCGACCCGGTCCGCGATATCAACGAACGCGGTCTGTCCAGGCCAGGGCGAGGACATCCCCAACGCCTCGCCGAGCGCCCCCGCCAGTTCGCTTGCACTGTCGAAGCGCCCGGACGGCTCCACTGCCGTCGCGCGGCTGAACCAGCGGTCGAAGCTCGGAGGAAGCGTGACCCCGATCTCAGCAGCGCGCTGGCTGGCCGGTTCGACGGCACCACGTGCGATCCCGAACAGCACCGCCTGATGGGCGCCGGCACTCGTTGATTCTCGCGTCCAATATGGCCGCCCAACCAGGAGCGTGTAGACGATATGGCCCAGCGCGTAGAGATCCGCCCGCGGATCGACGTCGCCGGCGCCGCGGATTTGCTCGGGCGACATATACATCGGCGTACCGACACTGCGCGTGGTGTTTGGACGCGTATTCTGGGCGACCACCTTTGCAATCCCGAAGTCGAGGATCTTGAGCCGCGGCGTCCCGTCGTCCCGCATCGTCAAGAACAGGTTTTCCGGTTTCAGATCGCGGTGAACGATTCCTGCTCCATGCGTCTTTTCGAGGGCGAAGCTCGCCTGCCAGATCAGCTGCACGACCTCCGCCGGAGAAAGCCGTTGCTTTCTGTCCAGCACGCCCCCGAGGTCTTCTCCCTTGAGAAGCTCCATCACCAAGAAAGGAAGGTTGGTTTGGTCGTCGACGCCGGCGTCGAAGACCTCGACGATGTGATCACTCTCGATCTCCGCAGCGATGGTCGCTTCAAGTCGAAAGCGATCCCGCATCTCGCTATCCCAGATCATGCCGGGCAACATCGTCTTCAGCGCCCGGCGCCGCCGCGTCTCGAGATCCAACACCTCGTACACCGCACCCATACCCCCAGACCTGATGAGGCGATCCACGCGATAGCGGTTGTGAAAGGTGGTTCCGCTCGCAAATTGCTCACCTGAATCAACCGCCAATGGTTACTCCCGCTGATATACGCCCGACACTGTCTGCATAGCGTAGGACGAACCAGGACCCCGTATCAAGCCTAAACAGGGGAACACGGCGGCGGCGACGAGCGCGACGTCGTCATCGCGGGGCGCTGGCGTGGGATGAAAGACGGGCTCTCGCCCGACCGGAAAGCTGTAGACCCCGTCCCATGCAGACTTCCGAATTATTCTGAGTGGTCGGGCGAGTCGGACGCCTTTGGGGTGATGTTGGGCCTTTGCCGCTCGGCGGAGGTCCGACTGGTCAGCATAGTCTCGGTGCTCTTGTCGGCCCTTGGGCCGGAGCATTTCTGCACGTATGACTATGTGCTGCGCCGACTCCGCGGCGGCGCGCTTGGCGACGTCCTCGAGGATTTGGCCGCGAATCTACACAGGCGCGGTCACTCTCAGAGGGTCGGCCAAGCGTGTCGGCACTCCGGATTGCCCTCGGGCCCCGAGGTGCGGACGTTCGGGCTGGAGCTCTTCGTGGCCGAGCAATTCTTTTGGGGAGACGCGGTCGGCGTTCCGGTCGTCGGGCTCGGCATCATCCGCGACGACGGTTTTTGACGGCGCTGCTGGGCTGAGATCGTCAAAGACGGACCGACGCGGTCGGTCGTGCGGCGGTGCTCTGGGTGCCGGCGCCGGAGGGATCTGTGGCATCGTCAGAGGCAAGCCTGCGCGGCAAAAGTTGAGTTTAGGGCAAATATGGCGGGAACGGGGGACGGCCGCAGGGAGCATCCGGGCTCCGACCCACATGCAGACATAGATGTTCTTGCCGTTGTTGCATGTTTCCCGGGCGAGATTTCTCGGCGAAAAGTGGCCCTTAAACTCACTGACCACAGGGATCGGCTTCTGCGCCATCGTCAACTGACGCCAACTGCCGCCGCGGCTGCCAGTATCAAGCTTTGCCGCTGGCATCCGCGGGCAGGCAGACGTGATAGGGATCGGGCATGAAGATCGTCGCGGTGATCCTTTGTGCGGCGCTAGCGGCGAGTTGGCACCGATCGGTACGTGCCGAGGAGATTCGGCCCGACTTCGGCGGGATCGAGCGCAGCAGCGACGCGGCCGAGACTTACCGTTTGAACGCACTCAAGATCGTGGACAGCGAGCTGTCGAATTCGTTTCCGACAATATTCGGTGGCTTCGGGAACTGGTGGCGCCCGGTTCGCGGCACGTTCGGTGACGCCACCACGTACGACGACTTCTTCCGCAAGATGGGGCGGGACGACCTGGGTCAACAGCACCGCCAGCGCCAGGCGGTGGCGGCGACGTTGTTTTGGAGCGGGGTGATCGTGTTGGCAGGTGGCCTTGGGTTCGCGTTGCCGGAGCTCGTGAACCCCCACACGACGCGCGCGGAGGTCGGGTTGGGCCTGTTCGGGGGCGGCGTCCTGATAATGACGGTCGGCGCGAACATCCAGCCGCCGCTGCTGAGCGAGGAGCACGCGCAAGAGATGGTCAACGGTTACAACCGCCAGTTGCAGATCCACCTGGGCCTGCAGCCGGTCGCCGCGTCCACGGTACGCGATCGCCTTCCTCTTGGCCTGAGCTTGAGCCGTCGCTGGTGACGACGGGCGGATCGTCGTGCCCACCCTGCAGCGGCGGAAGCAATCGATTCATCGTACCGCTTTAGTGCCTGAAGCCACGCGGCGGGACGACGTCATTTCGGCCGCGCCGGCTCCGTGATCTTCGCGGGGTGATAGGATCCGCGTCCACGGACCTCACGCCCGTTCGACGATGATTGATTCCAACCAGCCCTCCACGCTGCTCGGCCGAATCGCCGCGCTCGAGGCAGACCTGGCCCGCGAACGACGGGAGCGGGCCGACGCCGAGGCGGCGGCGGGCAAGAAGCTCGCGGCCATCGAACAGGCGCTGGAGCGAGCGGTGGACACCCGGGGCGATCGCGCCCAGAAGATCTTTCAGAATGCCGCCGACGCCATCCTGTTGGTCGACGGCCGCGGCATCTACACCTATGCCACCGCCTCCATCGAGCGCGTCACCGGCTACACGGTGGACGAGACCGTGGGGACCAACGCGATGGACTGGCTTCACCCGGAAGACCTCGCGAGCCACCTGGCCAAGCTGGTGAGGCTGCGCGAAAGGAACTGGGTCGAGGGCCCGTCGCCCGTGACCCAGTACCGCCGCAAGCACAAGACGCGCGGCTGGGTGTGGGTCGAGGCGCTGGGCGCGAACCTCCTCGACGATCCGGCGGTCGGCGCCATCGTGGTCACCATGCGGGACATGACCGAACGCCGCCGCATCCAGGAGGAGCTGCAGCGGGCCAAGGAGGAGGCCGAGGCGGCCAGCTCCGCCAAGAGCGCCTTCCTCGCCAACATGAGCCACGAGCTGCGCACGCCCCTCAACGGCGTCATCGGGATGGTCGACCTGCTGGCACGCTCGCCGCTCGACGATCGGCAGCGCCGCTACACCGAGGTGGCGCGATCGTCGGCGGACCTGCTGCTGGCGGTGATCAACGACATCCTCGACTTCTCGAAGATCGAAGCCGGCAAGCTGGACCTCGAATCGGTCGCTTTCTCGCTGGTCGAGGTCGTCGAGGAGGCGGCCGACATCCTGGCGCTGGCGGCCGAGCAGAAAGAACTGGAATTGAGCTGCCGGACGAGCCCGGCGCTGGCGCGCCCCGTGCTGGGCGATCCGGCGCGGCTACGACAGATCCTGGTGAACCTGATCAACAACGCCGTGAAGTTCACGCCCCACGGCGAGGTCGCCATCGCCGCGAGCCTGGTGGAGGAGCGCGGCGACACGGTGGTCGTGCGCATCGACGTCCGCGACACGGGCATCGGCATTTCCGAGGCCGCCCAGCGCCGTCTGTTCCAACCTTTCAATCAAGTGGACGCCTCGACGACGCGCCACTTCGGCGGCACGGGCCTGGGATTGGCCATCTGCCGCCAGCTGACGGCCCGGATGGGCGGCTCCGTGTCGGTCGTCAGCGCGGAGGGCAAGGGCGCGCTGTTCTCCGTGGTGCTACCGCTGCAGCAGGCTCCTGGCGCGGTGGTCCAGGAACATCCGGCCGCGGCATCACGCCTGGCCGGGCTTCGCGTCCTGGCGGTCGATGACAACGCCACCAACCGCGAGGTTCTGAAGGAACAGCTCTGCGGCGTGGGGATGAGATGCGATTGCGCCGCCAACGGGCCGGCGGCCCTGCGGATGCTCGCCACCGCGGCGGCCGACGATCCCTACGCGCTGGCCATCGTCGACGTCAGCATGCCCGACATGGATGGCTTCGCGCTGGTGCGGCTGATCAAGGCCGACCCGCGGCTGGCGTCGACGGTGATCGTGATCCTGGGCTCGCTCGGCAAGCCGTTGTCGGTCGACGAACAACGCGCGCTGGGGATCGCCGGCTACGCCAGCAAACCGGTCGGGCGGCGCGCGCTGCTGCGGAAGCTGAGCGCGGCCTGGACCGGCGCGGCTCCTTCCCCTGTGCCGGCACCGCCGCCGCCACCACCGCCGTCCATCCCGCCGACCGCGGACGGCCCGCTGCGCGCGCTGCTGGTGGAGGACAGCAGCATCAACGCCGAAGTCGCGGGCGAGTTGCTCCGGTCGGTGGGGATCGAATTCGACGTGGCGGTCAACGGCGTGCTGGCGGTCGCCGCGGCCCTGGCCCGCCGGTACGACGTCGTGCTGATGGACTGTCAGCTGCCAGAGATGGACGGCTTCGAGGCGACCCGCCGCATCCGCGAGCACGAACGGGCGGGAGCCGTTCCCGGACGCGGCGGCGCGCGGCTTCCCATCTTGGCGCTGACGGCGGGCGCGACGACGACCGAGTTGCGGCATTGCCAGCAGGCGGGCATGGATGACTGTCTGACCAAGCCCATCGATCCACGCAACCTCTTCGAGGCCATCGCGCGCAGCACGGGACGACCGCTCTGACCGCGGGGTGGCGATGGCGATTCCGGCTGCTGGCCCTGGGGCGCGCGCGCGACCCGCGGCGTTGATTTGTCGACCGTTGCATGAGGCCACTCCTCGGGCCGGGATGCGAAGTATCGATCTGATCAGGAACTCGGGGGGGTGTTTGACGGGGCAGCAGCGGGCGGTTCTGGCGGTGCCATTTCCAAGATGGCCGTCAACAGCCGGTCGTTGGAAAGCACCTTCCGCACGAGGTCCGCGAAGGCGGCGTCGAGCGCGAGCTTTGCGGTCTCACCGCCTTCCGTTCTAACGTTCTCTTCCACGGCGCTTCCTTCGAAATGGCCGTGATAGATGGGCGTACCTCTCTCCACCGGCCCCTTGTAGACGCGGACGTACACCCTCACCTCGGCTTCGGCGTCATTGGAGAGAACCCCGGTCCTGAATTCGTTGAAGAAGTGGTTGAGCGTGACGACGACCAGGACACTTCCCGGGCCGGACGAGCGGAACCCCCTGCGTCTGAATTCGTTCTGAAGGTTGTCTTCCACGAATACCGCCACGTCGTTCGTGGTCACGATGGGGCCTAACCCCCACCAGGTATAGGCGTTCTTCTTCATGCCCACGCGCGTCGGATCGTTCCGTGCATCGTGAACGACCACCTTGACGGTCAGCCGATTGCCGTCCGCTATGCGCGGCCCCCACCACTGGGGCTGGTAATCCACGAAGATCGTATCTGCGCAGCCCGCGGAGATCGCGCCGACGACCGCGACGACCAGCCCGACCAGACAAACCTGTCTCAGATTCACGCGCGCGGGGACAGTGCGTTCAAGCGCCCTTTCCACCCCGACATTTTTCGCCGACAAGAAATCTCACGTCAACTCTGCCGGGCCGGCGCTTGCCCGCCCCCCCCGCTTCGCGGCGCTCGCCGAGCCGCGCCTGCCCCACCTGTTGGTGGCCCACAACTCTGAAGGCGAGGCCCCATCGATCCCGGTGCTGGTCAAGACCCAGGGTTCCGCCACAAAGCTCGTCGGTCAGATGCAACCGTTCGGCGAGGCGAGGTCGCTCGGCCGGCAGGCGCTCGGGGGCGTTTGCGGTCCCGCACTACTCCCTCCAGATCGGCGACGGCGTCGATTCGGTTTCCGATACTTCGTTGAGCCAGGGGCGCGAGAGAGCAACCACCGCACGTTGCCGTCGTCTCTCCGACGAGATCGCGACACCAACGTAAGGGGTTCGTCACGTTCATGTTCGCGCCGAGCTTCACGTGGGTTCGCTCAGGTGGTCAGCGGGTTTACGATCTGCAGTCCCGGATCCGGGGCCGTCCACGCGCTGCCCGGGCCTCGACTACAACCCGCCTGGGGTGCTTCCGAAGCCGAAGCAGGTCGGCTAGACCCAACCCCGCCAAACGCGGCCGGGAGCAGGTGTCAGAAGGCGGCGACGCACGTGAGTCCGGCCGTCGTCAGGCGGGGAGCGCAGGCGAGCGCGGTTCGCGCCGGCTTCTCCCTGGGCGAGGTCAGCAACAAGTACGCTGCCAAGCCCGCCAGCGCCGCGCTCGCGCCGTAGCCCACGATCGCCCAGGTGCGTGCCTGTGCGATCGAAGCGTGAAGCGCGTCGCAACCGGGGCCGCCGTAGCCTGGCTCGCCGCTCCCGCAGTTCAGCCCGCGGGTCGCTGGATCCGACACCAGGGGTCCCACCTGGTCATCGAACTCGTGAGTCTTGCGGATCCAAACGGTGGTTTGAAAGACGCCAAGACCGAACGCCAAAGCGCCGCCGCCAGCCGCCGTCCAGCCCATCAGTCGCCAGCGATCGGATGGGTGAACCGCTTCCCGCGGCGCCCCTGAGGTGTTGCCGCCCGCCGGGTCGTCGATCTCGGGCGATATCGGCGTCAACAGCGGTGCTGGTTCCGTCCGCGCGCCCGCCGAGGCAGAACCCGGAGGGATTGCCGCCGGTGCTGCCGACACAGGCTGCTGCGTGATCTCGAGGGATTGACGGTCGCCGCCTGACACCGTCACGTGGCGCGGCCCGCTCTGGTAGCCCTCCAGGCGGATCGCGATGACGTGATCTCCTCTGCTCAAGCGCAACGGACCGTCGAGCGGAAGCTGAGCGGCACGGCGCTCGTCGACCATCACCTCACCGCGGTTCGGATCGGCCCCGACCAGGACCTCACCCAGGTTGCGACGCGCGTTCTCGAGCGCCGCCTGCAGGGCTTTTCGATTGCGCAGGACCCACGGGTGACCTTGCGACGCGAGCGCTTCGAGGAGATGCGCCTCCCCGTCCAACCAGTAACCAAGGGCGAGCTCGCACAGCCCGAGCTGCCCCGCGGTACGCGGCGTGCGATCCAGATCAAACGCCTTCTGGAAGACCGTGATGGCCTGCCCGTCCTTTCCCGCCCGGCGTAAGGAGACACCCTCCCGAATCAGCGTCTCTACATCGGCTGGGTCGGCGGCCC
>Ga0265331_10000135_pt1 | contig 96750 bp, 84 predicted proteins | sample 41923metaG_FD_202088 | JGI IMG/M metagenome (GOLD analysis project Ga0265331, IMG submission 202088) | Rhizosphere microbial communities from Carex aquatilis grown in University of Washington, Seatle, WA, United States - 4-19-23 metaG | ecosystem: Host-associated > Plants > Roots > Rhizosphere... | reverse complement strand
TCTTTGAAGGGCCTGAAACACCACGAGGAACGGAGAAAACACCTCGATTTCCAGGAAAAAACACGGCTGCATGACTGGAAAAACAAAGAAAATCATCCACCGTCGAGCTTTTTCAGCAGCCTGCTAGATGTCTGAAGACTCGTAATCGTAAATCACACGGTGGCGATCAAACCGATTAAATAAGCCTCGCCTCTGACCCTTCAGATCCGCTCCGGGCATGAAAGGCCAGTTACAACAGATCACAATTCATAGGGATACTACTCCCCGAAAATCAAAAGTTGGTGTAAATTCTTATGCGCACGCGGGTTGTTAACGCGGGGAAATTACATGAATCCAGCCAAACCTGAAATACAGCCTGGCGCTGAAAGGGCCAAATCCATGACACGGGACACGGTGACCGTTACCGATAACCGGACAGGTAAGACCTACGAGTTTCCCATAACCGACGACACGATTCGAGCGATCGATCTCCGCCAGATCAAAGTAAAGTCCGATGACTTCGGGATGATGTCCTATGATCCGGCTTTCAGTAATACAGCGCTGTGTCACAGCAAGATTACCTACATCGACGGCGACAAGGGCATCCTGCGATACCGCGGCTATTCCATCGAGGAGTTGGCCGAGAAGAGCACGTATCTCGAGACGGCGTATTTGATTCTATACGGAGAGCTTCCCACCCGCTCGCAACTGGAAGAGTGGCAGTTTCATATTACGCACCACACGTTCATTCACGAATCGGTGAAAAAATTCCTCGACGGATTTCACTACGACGCGCACCCGATGGGCATGATGATTTCCGCCATTGCCGCGCTATCGACGTTCTACCCCGACGCGAAGGATATTTTCAACAAGACTTCGCGGCTCAAGCAGACCTGGCGATTGATCGGGAAGATGCCTACCCTGGCCGCGTTTTCCTACCGGCACAGCCTGGGTATGCCGTTTTCGTATCCCGATAATGAGATGAGCTACGCGGGCAATTTCCTGAGCATGTTGTTCAAGACCAGCGAACTCAAATATCGCGCGAACCCGATTCTGGAGCGCGCGCTGGATGTTCTCTTCATTTTGCATGCCGATCACGAGCAGAACTGCTCGGCGAACGCGATGCGCTGCGTGGGCAGCTCGCACGTGGATCCGTTCTCGGCGACTGCCGCAGCCACCGCCGCACTCTACGGCCCGCTGCACGGCGGCGCCAACGAGGAAGTGCTGCGGATGCTGCTGGAAATCGGATCGCTGGCCAACGTGCCTGCATTCATAAAGCGCGTGAAAGCCGGCGAGACCAAGTTGATGGGCTTCGGACATCGCGTGTACAAGAATTACGATCCTCGGGCGCGCATCATCAAGCATGTCGCCGATGGCGTGTTCGAAATCATGGGACGCAACCCGCTGCTCAATATCGCGCTGGAGTGCGAACGCATAGCCCTCGAAGACGACTACTTTGTTTCCCGCAAACTCTATCCCAATGTGGACTTCTATACCGGACTGATTTACCAATCGATGGGCTTTCCGGTGACGATGTTCCCGGTCCTGTTTGCAATTCCGCGTACCAGTGGATGGATTGCTCAGTGGGAAGAGATGCTGACCGACCCGGAGCAGAAGATCGCCCGTCCGCGGCAGGTGTATCTCGGACACGAACTGCGGCCATATCCTACGATTGACCAACGCGGATAACCGGCACGCGGCTCACACGTCTTCGACGTTTCGACTGTAGGGGCACGACCATGTCGTGCCCCTACAGTTGTTTGGGTCACAGACGAGTTCGTGATAAGCCCCGATTAATCCAGCGGCTCCACTTTCACGATGGAATCGCCGTGGTTATTGCCCACCCACAACGTCACCGGCGTGGTCGAATTGTCGATATACATCCGGCGCATGTTTGTGTTGCGCGGCATTTGATATTCGACGGCCTTTCCCGTTTTCGTGTCCAGCCGCACCAGGCGGTCGCTGAACATTCCTCCGGTCCACGCTTCGCTGTTCTTGTCGAGCGCCACGTCGTAAGGGCCGGTCCACTTGGTGGGTAGGGGAAACTCTTTAAATGTGCCGGTGCGCGTGTCGAGCATCCCGATTTTGTCGGCCTTGAATTCCGCAAACCACAGGCGATCCTGATCGTCGAACTGGCCTCGCCGCGGGCCGGAGTTCTTGGTGGGTGTGGGCAGCATCGTTAGCTCTCCTGTGGCCCCATCGACCTTGATGATGGTTTGATTCGCCATCTGCAGCCCGTACCCGTTGCCCTTCGAGTCGGCGTTGATTCCATACACCGGGTTCTTGTAGAACTCTTCCATCTTCCCGGTAGCAAGGTCCAGCCGGTGAATTCCTGGCATGCTGGCCCCGCCGCCCCATACTTTCACCGGCTTGTTTTCCGGGCCATAGACGAGGCCGATAATTCCGAAATCCGCCCGCAGGTTTGGATCCTTCTGCGCGGCGTCTTCGTTCTCACAGCAGACGGTGTACTTATGCGTCCGGGGATCGAACTTCAGGATTGCGGCCTGCCGATAGCCCGTCCACAGATTCCCGTCCTTGTCCATTTGCAGGTCGATCATGCCTCCCGCGAAGCCAGGCTTGAGCGGCGGCATCGGATAATCGACCACTTTGCCGGTCTTGGGATCGAGGCTGCCGATGAATTCGGTCCCGAAATCGCGGTACCAGATCAATCCATCCTTGCCCAGCAGGACATCGTGGGGGAGCGCTTCCCGGCGCGGTAAGTCATACTCGGTAATTATCACGCGCGTCGATCGGCCCTTTGTGCGCGGCAACATCTGGAGCGGGTAAGCCCAATGGTCCACCGTGCTCAAGTTGACGGTGCTCAAATACTTGGCTGTTGCCGCGGAGACTACACCCGGCGCCATAACGTCCCCTCCCTCGATCCCTTTTTTCTGGGGATGCGCGGGCGTGCTGCCTGGAGTAAAGCTGGCCATGAGTTGCAGGATGTCCATGAACCCGGCCTCATCGTATTGAGACCGCACAATGCGCTGATACGTGTGGCAGTTGCCGCACTGCTGCATCCGATGTTTATCGTCATCGGTACCGGGCATGCTCCACAGCCATTCGGTATTGGTCAGCTGCTGGGAAATATCCGCCGCCTTGCGAAGTTTCAAATCCGCCGTGGCGGTCTTGTCAGCCGTAATGGGCGTGGACGCGGGAGTTTCCAGTTCGTATCCAGCGGCGCGAATGCGCAGAGTGTACTGCCCGGGGTCCAGCCGGTTGCGGGGGAAACTGTAGCGCCCCTGCTCGTTGGTAATCACGGTCACCGTGATCGTCGAGCCGTCGCGTTTGGCGCTGACGGTCACGCCTTCCATCGGGCCTTCTTCGGTCGAAGACACTTGCCCCGTCAGCGCTGCCGCGGGCGAATCCGCCGCGAGGGCTGGAGAGACTTCTGCCTGAAACAGAAAGATCAAGCTGCTGACAATCGTGATCAAAAGGATGATGGTCATCCTTCGCATAAGTGCCTCCCGATAGAACCCCAATAGAACCTGGATCGACTTTTCAAACTTTACTTGAATCGGTGTCGCAGGTCCACAGGTCTGTCGCGCTGTAGCGATGGCGACAGCCGGGAACGCCAGGCTTGACATACAGGCTATAGCCTGTATACTCATTCTAGAATACAGGTTATAACCTGTAAGTGAGCGCCATGAAACCCGCCTACAGAGAACTGCGCTTGAAACAATTGACCGGTGCCCTCAACACATTTAAAGGGGCTAAGCGCACGTTACGTCCAACCCGCGGCTGGATACGGGCCATCCGCGAAGCTTTAGGAATGTCCCAGCAGCAAGTAGCCAGGGCCATGCAGGTGAAACAACAGAGCCTGATCGATTTCGAGACGGCCGAGGCCGAGGATCGAATCACCCTCAAAAATCTTCGACGCGCCGCAGAAGCGATGGAGTGCGAACTGATCTATGCAATCGTTCCCAAGTCCGGCACCATTCAGAAACTCGCGGAAAAACGGGCGCGGAGCGAAGCGACCAGGCGCGTGCTGTCCGTCGAACACTCCATGGCGCTGGAAAACCAGGCTTCGGGAAACGTGAAAGAGTTAATCGACCGGGAGATGAAGCGCAGACCCAAAAAGTAGTGGGCGACATGATCCGCAACCTGTATCAAAATCCCGGCAGTACTCCGCTCGACCACGACGAATTGTCCCAACTGATTCCGAACCTGTCCACAAAAGAGGAATTAAATGAATGGGAGCGCCAGAACAACCTGGCAGCGAAGGATTGGGCTCTGAACCCTCGCGTGATGAAGCGGGAAGACCCGCTCATAGAGCCCTATCTTCGAGAACTCCACAGGAGGATGTTCGATCAAACCTGGAAATGGGCAGGAAAGTACCGGAAGACGGGAAAGAACCTGGGCGTCCCGTTTCACCAAATCATGAACGGGATTGCGGCCCTTCTTGAGGACGCCCACTACTGGATCGACAGCCGGACGTTCGACCTGGATGAAATTGCAATCCGTTTTCATCATCGGCTCGTCTGGATACACCCGTTCCCCAACGGAAACGGAAGGCATGCCCGGCTTCTTGCCGACGTGATCGCAGTGAAAAACGGTGGCGAGGAATTTACCTGGGGATCAATAAGGTTGAAAAATGTGGAGTCTGCGCGCCGGGAATACATCCGATGTCTGAGGGTTGCCGACGCGAACAATGATGACATTCGAGGATTAGTGAGCTTCGGACGCGGTTGACGTAGTTGCACTCCCAATTTGGAACATTGCTTTCCAAGCACTTTCAATCGGCACAAACCTTGACAACTTTTCCGCGTTGAAAGACAGTGGTTGTACCCCTTCCAGAAAGCTGATTCCCCGTTTGCGCAGACTGCTGAGGCATCGCTTGGTCCTCCTCTCGTTTGCATCGAGAGGCATGGAGCGACGCGCGTGCGCAGGCGCAGGGATCGCGAGGTTTTCACGTGTCCATGAATGGAGACCCTATTCGCATTCTCCTGGTGGGTGACGTTGAGCAGGCACAGAAGCTGCGCTGCTTGCTGGATTCCAAAGGCTCGAGTCAATTTCGAATTACCCACGTAAGCGATATGGAGCCCGCCGTCGAATCCCTCGAGCGGGAAGACGCCGACGTCTTGCTGCTCGATATTGGGCAGGATCAGCGGCAGGCCCGCTCGGTTGTCCACGCGGTTGTGTCCGCCGCGCCGCGCGTCCCTGTTCTGATTTTGTCTGAATCCGAAAATGAATCGCTGGCTCTGGAATCGCTGCAACAAGGCGCGCAGGATTTTCTCACCAAAGGGAAGCTCGACCGCCCCATGCTTATCCGCTCGTTGCGTTTTGCCATCGAGCGCCATCGCTTGCAGAAGGCGCTGCAAACGCTCTCGCTGCTGGACGATTTGACTGGCTTGCAAAACCGGCGGGGATTCCTGGCGCTTGCCGAGCAGCATTTGCGTATGATCCAGCGCAGGGGCGCAGCCCTGCTGGTGTATGTGGATGTGGACGACCTGAAGTCGATCAACGACACGTACGGCCATCTGGTCGGCAACCGCGCATTGGTCGCAACTGCGAACATCCTGCGCGCCTGTTTTCGTCAATCCGATATTCTTGCGCGGCTGGGCGGCGATGAATTCTGCATTTTGATGACGGATGCATGCAAGGAATCCCCGCTGCACGTGCGCAAGCGATTGCAGCAACGCGTGGACTTTACCAACGCACTTTCCACCTTCGGTTTTCGTCTTTCCCTCAGCGTCGGCATCGCGGATGTCCCCGCAGTTCTTCAGCAGCCGCTAGATGAACTGCTTCGCCTTGCCGATATGCAGATGTATGAACAGAAACGCAACAAGCAGCCCAATTCCTCCCCGGCAGCTTCCATTAAACAGATGACTTCCGCCTAGATTGTCCGCTTCGGTGCCCTCCCGCACTTTTCATTGAAGGCAATACCTCATTTTGCCGATATCTCCCTCGAATGCCGTGTTTTTTCATCCGGGATGAGCTTCTCGAGACGATTGCGCGCTTAGCGGCTGAACTTTGGAAAGCAGGAGGCTGAATGGAACCCTTGCGGTGCTCGATATGGACGAATAGCTTCTTACCGCATGGAGATTGCTGCCTGTGGTTTCCAATCCGGGTGACACTGTGAGTCAAACCGCCTCTCACCTGGAACACCCCGCAACTTGGAACATGGCAACACCGTTGCGGGCGCTAGTAATCGAAAACACCGTCGCCGATGCCGAACTGAACCTTCGCGAACTTCAGCAGGCGGGATTCAAGTGCCGTCCCCACATCGTCAGCACCATGGAGGAACTACTCGACCACCTCCGCCGTTTTCGCTATGACATCATCCTGGCCGAATACCGCCTGTCGGGGTGGACCGGCATGGATGCTTTGTCGGTGGTGCGTAAGACCGTCAGCGATATTCCTTTCATTCTAATCACCGGGATGTTGGGCGAGGAAATCGCGGTCGAATGCATCAAGCAAGGCGTCACAGATTACGTTTTGAAAGGCAACCTGGCGCGCCTTCCCGTAGTTTTATTGCGCGCTCTTGAAGAAAAGACCTTGCGGGATGCACGCATCTTCATGGTCGATGCACTCCGCCAAAGCGAATCCAATTCGCTGTTTCTTTTCTCCCATAACCCGCTGCCCATGTGGGTGTTTGACTCGAAGAGCTTTCAATTTATGCAGGTCAACGAGTCGGCCATCGATCACTATGGGTACTCGCAGATCGAATTCCTGCAGATGAGTATCACCGACCTGCATCCGACGGAGGAAGTGCCCAGACTGCTCCAGACCCTTCAAGTACGCACAGCCGGCGACAAGACCGGGGGGCATTGGCATCACCGTCTGAAGAACGGATCGATGATCGATGTGGATATTTTCCTGCACGCTATGGAATACGCCGGACAACCCTCCGCGCTCGTGGTTGCCCAGGACATTACGGAACGCAAACGCGCGGAAGCGGAACGACAAAAGTTCTTTACTCTGGTGGAAAACAGCCGTGATTTTATTGCCGTAGCGGATTTGAAGGACAATCTTGAGTACGTGAATCCGGCGGGACGCGCTTTGCTGGGCATGGGTGGCCCGGAATCGGTTCCAGGGACTCATTCCAAGGACTATGTAGTCCCGGAAGATCTACCGCTGGTCCGGGATACCATTTTCCCTGCGATCTTTTCATCGGGATATTGGAAAGGAGAATTGCGATTCCGTCATCGTCAGACGGGACAAACTATTCCAATGGACTGCGTGGCTTTCCAGGTCAAGGACCCCCAGACGGAAGAGATTTGCTCTATTGCCACGGTCTCCAGGGACATCACGGAGCGCCGTTCACTGGAACAACAGCTCCGGCAAGCGCAGAAATTTGAAGCCATCGGTCAGCTCGCCGGAGGGATCGCTCATGATTTCAATAACGTAATCGGGGCCATTCTTGGCTGGGCAGAGTTGGGAGAGGAAGCGGCAGAGTCCAATGGGGAGGCCTATGCCGGATACTTTAAGAAAATTCGCCTCCAGTGCGACCGGGTCACCGGGTTAGTCCACCAGCTGCTCGCTTTTGCGCGGCGTCAAATTCTGGAACCTCGGAATCTCAGCTTGAACCAATCCGTTCAGGATGTAGTAAACCTGCTCGGAGGAGTGATCGGTAAGAACATCGAGTTGAACACATGCCTGGCGGAGGATTTGGCTGTTGTGCTCGTCGATCCCACGCAGATCGAGCAGGTCTTGATGAATTTATGCATCAATTCTCGCGATGCCATGCCGAGCGGTGGACGCCTGTCGATCGAAACGCGCAATGTGGAGTTTTCCGAGGAGGATTGTCGCCAGAATGCCGCGCTCGAGCCCGGAAAGTTTGCCTCGCTATCTGTAAGCGATACGGGAATCGGCATGACCGCGAGCGTTCGCGAACGCATTTTCGAACCATTCTTTACGACCAAGGGAATCGGCAAAGGAACGGGCCTGGGGTTGGCAACTGTCTACGGCATTGTAAAGCAACACAATGGCTTTATTCAGGTGATTAGCGAACCGGGCAAAGGAAGCACTTTCCGCGTCTTCCTCCCTGTAAGTGAAAATGCGACACCCTCGGAAAATCAGGTCTCTTTCATCGAAGGCCAACCGGCGCTGGGTGGCAATGAGACCATCCTGATTGCCGAAGATCATGAGGGCGTCCGCGAAATGGCGCGAGCCACGCTGGAATCCCTTGGTTATCGCATACTGCTCGCGCGAGACGGCGAAGAGTCGTTGGAAGTGTTTTCCGCCCACCGCAACTCCATTGGCCTCATCCTGATGGACGTCATCATGCCTCGCCGAAGTGGACCGGAAACCTATGAGGCGATCAACGCCATCAACTCCGACGTCCCCGTTGTTTTTGCGACTGGCTATAGCAATGAAACCGCTGCACTGACCGAGATCGTTGATCGCGGAATGGCTGTTCTGCAAAAGCCTTACAGTCCCCGGGTGCTCGGCCGGCGGGTACGTGAAGCACTCGACCGCAAAGCCGCGAAGCATTTCAGACCCGTATGAAGAGTCATTCCATTGTTGATTACACCACACTTTTCGAACTATTTTTAAGCCCCTTTGCTGGACAATTAGTGATTGACATATGCAATAATAGTGATTGACTTATGCAATAAGCTTATGTTATTTGATGGCTATGATCTTGGTTTCCGTGATATTTCCTCGCCGTATCTGTGGCGATGAGGGCATCACTTCGTTGGGAAGACGTTAGGTTTTGGCGGCTTTACTCAGCAACACCCCCACCCACCCCGGGAGGTGAAGACCGTCAGGTTTTCACCTCCCTTTTTATTTTCAAAGTTTCGGATTTTTGGATATCTCATCGCCATTTCTGCGAAATTCGGCATAGCTTGGAGGGAAGTTCCAGAAAAAGTTGTTGTCTGGGGTTGTCGAATGCAAAAGTTCTAAAGACTATTGGGAGGACTTCGAAGCCACTTAGGCCAATGGAATATTATCTTTGGCTATTGCTTTCTTCGTGCGCTTGTCCGCATATAGGGTCCGGTCCGCACGCTCCAGGAATTGTTCGGTGTTTTCACCTGGCTCATACCCAACCCATCCGGCCGAAAAGCGGATGGGAATTTTTTGCCCTCCGCAATCGATTTCCATGGGCCTCAACCGCGCCAGCAACACTTCCACCTGGCTGGTCAGGCATTCCGGCAGTAAGACCAGAAATTCGTCACCGCCCATCCGCGCTGCAAAGTCCGACAAACGGATCGCGGTGCTAAGACGTGCGGCGAATTCTTTCAAGACCTGATCCCCGGCGAGATGCCCGTAGGTATCGTTAATTTCTTTGAATTTATCCAGGTCGAGGGCGAGCACCGTCAGCGGATGGCCGTAACGTTGCGACCGGGAAGCCTCCGCGGTAAGTCGCTCCTCTGCGACGCGGCGGTTATACAGCCCCGTAAGCGGATCTACCAGTGCCAGCCGATGGAATTCCTCGGCTCGAACCTGCAGAATCCTCATTTCATCGAGCTGTTTGGAAAACTGCCGGCGCAATCGCTTCACCGTTACTTGCTGATAGATCGTGTAGGTGTTGAACAGCAAAACCAGCCCGATCAACCCTCGCACCGATTGATTCAGGCTAAACTGGAAGAACGGATCGTCAACTTTTGCCAATTCCGGGAAGCTCATCGAGAAGACGGCGAATGTGAGCAGCAGCATTACCGCGAACGCCATGATCCATAGCCACCAGTCCCGCCGCTCCAATTTTCGAAGCTTTTCCTGTACCTCCGCAAGACGCGCTTCTGCCGAGGGGTCCAGAGACTGTCCGAAAGCTGCCAAGGGTGATGAAATCATGGTTGATCCAACGTACCAAGCGAGTTGAGGTTCGATGAGCAATTATAAATCTGGTGCAACCTGGCAACTAAAGAATGTGCCGGCGCGTAGTGGAATTCGACACTGTGCTTTAGGCCAGATGATTGGTTTAGGACAGTTCAGGCGCTTGAGTTTTTCTGCCGGGGAAAAAACTATCCGCCCTTTTTTAATTCAGCCAGTACGAGCTTGGTCACTTCACGCAGGGTTTCAAAGACGCCCTGGCCTGTTATGGCTACGGCTTCCGTAATGGGCTCACCCTTAACCTGTAGTTGCTTTGCCAATTCTTCAATGGGGAGGACGCCCGGTAGATCGCGTTTATTGAGTTGCAGCACGTAGGGAATCGTCGCGAAGTCGAGTTTGTGCTCCTTCAGGTGTTCGCGCAGGTTGTCCAGCGTTTCCAGATTGGCGTCCAGCCGCTCTTCCTGCGAATCCGCCACAAAAACCACGCCATCCGCGCCTTTCAGGATCAGTTTGCGGCTGGCTTCGTAAAAGACCTGCCCGGGCACGGTATAGAGGTGGATTCGCGTCTTGAACCCGCGCACGGTGCCAAGATCGATGGGAAGAAAATCGAAGAACAAAGTGCGGTCGGTCTCGGTCGCCAATGAGATCATCTTGCCCTTTTGAGCGACCCCAGTATTGTCATAAATCCACTGTAGGTTGGCGGTTTTTCCACCCAGACCTGGACCGTAGTACACGAGCTTGCAGTTAATTTCGCGAGCAGGAAAATTGATAAAGGGCACAGTTGTCCGGGTTGGCCGGGACTTCTTTATAGCATACGCCCGAAAACAGGCCAATCCTCAAACCCGGTCTTGTTGCTCGCCATGCAGCAGATGGCGCGAAAGCCGCAATAGCGCCGTCCTCAAGCCTGCGCAAAGTTATTATTTTTACCACCTTATGGGCTTGGAAAAGTGCGGTTGGCCTTTAGGCGGGGTCAGGGTTAGCGCTCGGCCATCCGCGTACTTGATTTCACCGGCAAGAACGCCCGCGGGTTCTCCATCTTTTCTGGGATGCACAGGGGCCTTAATTTCATCCCCGGCCTTAAGCGTATCGTCGGTCCACCCCTGGTCCCTTAAATCCCGCAGCACGCCAAATTGGACACCCCAATGGCTGACATGGCCATTTTCATCCTTCACGTCAAAGTTAAACGAGGAATGAGGGTTGGCCAACGACAGCGCTGTGACTGTTCCGGTTAAGGTGACGGAGTGTTTCATGTCGAACTCCGCGTAGCCATGGTGTGCGTAAGTAAGTCGTCCAGACGACAATCCCAGTAAGAGCGCCAACAAAGAGGCGGCCAAAGCATTTCGCATAACGCCTCCATTCGATGAGCAAATCCCCGATTCAATCCGCCTACATGGATTCAGGCCCCGTTGGCATAATAATTATACTATTGGTATGCTCAGGACCAAAACGCTAAACTATGTTTAGACCGGTTGTCATTCCTCACGAGCGATCATTTTATGCCTGCCAAAATAGACCGCATTTGCCGTATAATTTACTCCCTAATTTGCAAGGAGAAGATTTGTGTTCAAGAGTTTTGTAATCGGGATGCTGACGGGCGCATTACTCTTGACAGGCGCTGTCTATTATTACTTTGCCTCTGGCATGGCGCCGGTGGCAACTGCCGATCCGGCGATGCCGTTTGAAAAAAAGATGGCCAGCAAATCCTTGGATGCGCACATTGACAAGGCGAACGTCCCAACGCCGCCTATTCCCGCAAATGAAGAGAATTTCCTCGCCGGCGCGAGCGTGTATAACGATCATTGCGCCTGGTGTCATGGCTTGCCCAACCAGGATCCGCCACCGATTTCAAGCAACATGTACCCGCACGCGACCTTGCTATTCAAAGGCAAAGGTGTAACCGACGACCCCCCGCAAGAGAGTTATTGGAAAGCATCGAATGGAATTCGCCTTTCCGGGATGCCAAGCTTCAAAGGGACATTGACCGATACTCAGCTCTGGCAAGTGGCCCTATTGGTGGCTCACGCTGATCAGATACCCGATTCCGTTAGGAAATTACTGGTCCCGGAGCCACCCGCAGACACGGCGTTGCCGGTTCCCGCAGCGAATACTTCTCCTGTAAAGCAAAGATAACTGGCGCTCGGCGGTTGTGAATCCACTACGGTTTTGACCAAACGGTTCATTTCGGGCCTCATTCTTGGCCTATCCGTTGCCACGTTGACCTCCCTGATAAGCTCTGCTAGACTCACAAAAATGGCACGTATAGACAAACCGAAAAAGCATGTCGGAAAAAAGTCAACCAGCATGTCAAGTCACCATAAACCGTTGAAAAAAAAGAGCATTAATTCACCTGCGGGGCATGCAGAAACTGCGCGCCAGATGATCGATCCGGAGCATGAACAACAACTCAAGCTTTACGAACAAGCTGTCCAGCATTTTCATCAGCAGAGGTTCGCGAAAGCGAAAGAACTTCTCGAAAAAGTAATAGCAGGGCCCAACAAGGAACTCGCCGACCGCGCTCAAATTCATCTGCGAATTTCGGAACAGCGAATGGCCAAGCAGGCCAGTCCATCGCTGCGGACTGTCGAAGAGCATTACCAGGCCGGTGTGGCCATGATGAATCTGGGCCGCTGGGATGAGGCCCGAGATTACTTGCTTCGTGCGCGCAAGCTTTCTCCCAAGGCTGATTTTGTTTTCTATGCGATGGCTGCGCTGGATTGCCTGACCGGCGAAGCCGAATCTGCAATGGAGAACCTTAAAGCAGCCATTCTTTTGCGCCCCGAGAATCGCTACCACGCGCGGAATGACGAAGATTTCTCGTTCTTGCAAGAAGACCCCCGCTTTACTGAACTACTCTACCCAGAACGCGAAGCATCAGGCGGCTGATACCACACCGGTTGTATTCCCAAACCGCAGATGCGAGACCGATGAAGAAACCTACTATACAACGCGGTCTTGGGTTACGCGTGGTCGCCGTTGGCGGCGGGACGGGCCTGTCCATGTTGCTGCGCGGCCTGAAAAATTATGCATCGCCTCGTCATCACGAAAGCGATCGCTTTCCGATTTCAGATCTCGCAGCCATCGTCACAGTTACTGATGATGGAGGGAGCTCCGGCCGTCTGCGACGGGAATACAGCATTCTTCCCCCCGGCGATATCCGCAACTGCATGGTCGCTCTATCGCAGGACGAGGCGCTGCTGGGGCGTTTGTTTCAATACCGCTTCCACTCCGGCCGCGGCTTGCGCGGTCACAGTTTTGGGAACCTGTTTCTTACCGCGTTGAGCCATGTGACCGGAGATTTTACTGAAGCCGTCAAGGTCAGCGGCGAAGTCCTCGCGATTCGCGGACGTATTTTCCCTGCCACGATTGCAAATGTCTCCCTGGAAGCCGTGATGTCGGATGGCAAAATCGTTTCCGGTGAAACTCGGATCGTAAAAAGTGGCAAGAAAATTCGCCGGTTACGTTTGCATCCGCGCCGTGTTCTTCCGGTTCACGAAGTCTTGGAAGCGATAGCGCAAGCAAATTTGATTTTGGTCGGGCCCGGTTCACTCTATACCAGTGTGCTTCCCAACCTGCTTGTTTCCGGGGTCGCCAAAGCGATTGAGTCTTCCTCCGCCACCCGGGTTTATATCGCGAACTTAATGACGCAGCCCGGTGAAACCGATGGATATTCTCTTGCCGATCATGTGCGTGTGATATACCGCCATACGCGCTGCAAGCTGTTCGATTGGGTTGTGGCGAGCAACCAGCCCGTCTCCCCGGAAATCGCGCGCCGGTATAGCCTGCGGGGAGCCGAGCCCGTCCGCGTGGATACTGGAGAATTGCAACGCCTGGGCGTCCGCTGCCTCTTTGATAATCTATTGGAGGAGCACGGAGTCGTCCGGCATAACGGCGCGCGGCTGTCGCAACTTCTGATCGAAGAATTTGTTGGGCGAAAACCGGTGCGCGATTGAAACCGCGCTCTCTTCCTATCTGCAGTTCCTTATCCTTGCACCATGTAGTTTAGCTTCGTATACTGGCCGCCTCTGGTCTTTACCGAATTTCAATGTGTTGGGCCGGTTCGAACGCGTGGGTTCTCCTGGCCTGATGCAAAAAGGTGCCGCCCAAAAGTTTGAGGGGGAGTCTGCCGTGGCCACGCTTGTTTCACAAAATGAATTCAATGTTTACGAATCCGCTGACGCCCGCTTTGAAGCCGCAGCGCGGAAGCTGAACCTCGAAGAAGGCCTGTATCGCTTTCTGAAATATCCCGACAAGGAAATCACACTGTACATTCCGGTGATGATGGATAACGGCCACCTGGAAGTATTTATCGGTTACCGCGTCCATCACTCCATTGTGCGCGGGCCAGGCAAAGGCGGAATCCGATTCGCCCCGACGGTGACTCTCGACGAGGTTCGCGCCCTTGCCAGTTGGATGACCTGGAAATGCGCGGTGGTCAATATTCCATTCGGCGGCGCGAAGGGCGGCGTCATCTGCGATCCCACGAAACTTTCCACGGGCGAATTGGAACGCATTACCAGGCGCTACACGGCGGAATTGATCGAATGGTTCGGCCCGGAGCGAGATGTTCCCGCACCCGACCTCGGCACCAACGAGCAGACGATGGCGTGGATCATGGATACGTATTCGATGCATGTGCGGCACACCACCACAGCCGTCGTTACCGGCAAACCGATTGACCTCGGCGGTTCCCAGGGGCGCCACGAAGCCACCGGCCGCGGCGTGCTGATCAATTGCGATCGCGCCCTCGCGAAATTCCGGATGCAGCACATGACTACCCGCGTCATCATTCAGGGTTTCGGCAACGTAGGTTCGATGACTGCGAAGCTTATGCACGAGGCGGGCTACAAGATTGTCGGCGTTGCCGATATTTATGGCGCGCTCTATAACGAAAATGGATTCGATATACCGAAATTGCTGGACTGGGTTCAGGATCAGCACAGATCGCTGCCGGAATTTCCCGCCGGCGGCACGAAAATGGACGCCGCCGAAATTCTTTTTCAGCCTGCGGACATCGTGATTCCTGCGGCGGTCGAAAATCAGATTACTTCCGCCAACGCGCACCGCCTGCAAACTCGAATTCTTTGCGAAGGCGCAAACGGTCCCACCACGGCCATGGCCGACGAGATCGTGGATAGCAAAGGCATTTTTGTCATTCCGGACATCCTTGCCAATGCGGGCGGCGTAACGGTGAGCTACTTCGAGTGGGTCCAGGATCGCCAGGGATTCTTCTGGAGTGAAAAGGAAGTGAACGAGCGCTTGAAGGACGTCATCGAGAATAGTTTCGCGGAAGTGGTGCGGTATGCGGAGACGCACGGCGTCAACAACCGCGTCGCTGCCTACATGCTGGCGATCAACCGCGTAGCGTTCGCCTTAAAAGAGCGCGGATTTTATGCCTGATCGGAGAGAATCGCTTTAACATACGCGAATGTTTCTGCAGAACCGCGCAACGTTTCGCAGCGGGAGACACAGAGCAGATGCGATTGTGCGGCCCTGACGCATGCTGACCGACTCCATATCTTCCGGCGCGGTGAAGTCGGAGGACGAACACCGGCGCGAAATCTGCACGGCCGGCCGCTGGATTCACAGCCGCGGCTTTGTCGCCTCGACCGATGGCAATATCTCCGTTCGCCTGGATTCCCGCCGCATCCTTACCTCTCCCACCTGTATTAGCAAAGGCTTGATGACCCCCGATGACATGGTCATCACCGATCTCCAGGGCAAAAAGCTCGCCGGACGCCGCGAGCCGTCTTCTGAACTGTCAATGCATCTTTTAATTTACCATCGCCGCCCGGACGTTAATTCCGTGTGCCACGCGCACCCTCCGATTGCCACCGCCCATGCCGCCGCGGGCCTTCCGCTCAATAAGGCGCTGCTCAGCGAAATCATTCTCTCGCTCGGTTGTGTTCCTCTCGCGCGATACGGCACGCCGGGCACACAGGAGCTCTCCGATTCTCTGGAGCCGCTCGTGCAGAATTACGATGCGATCCTGATGGCCAATCATGGAGTGGTGACCTACGGCGCCGATCTGCTCACCGCATTTTTTCGCATGGAAACGGTCGAGCATTTTGCGCAGGTTTCCCTCGCCGCCGGACAGCTCGGCAAACAAGTCTTGCTTTCTGGCCGCGATGTGGAAAGATTGCTCGCGGCGCGTGTCCGCTACGGGATTACTACGTCGGCTCCAGTCAGCTCCGATTATCCGGTGACGAGCGACAACAATGCCGGCGACCCAGAGCTTATTTCTCTAACCCGGCACGAACTGGAAGCGTTGATCGAAGAGGCCGTAAAAAAGGACCGGGAACACCGATAAGCTTCTGCAATGTTTTGTAATCAGCCCTCGTAGATTATGTGGAGCGAACGCCGGCTGAAATTTTTCGAACGCCGGCCCTGGAGGTTTCAGTATGGGCGAAGCACTCGGCATGATTGAGACTCGTGGACTAGTCGCGTTGATCGAAGCTTCCGACGCGATGGTCAAAGCGGCTAATGTCACACTTGTCGGCTGGGAAAAAATCGGCTACGGTTACGTCACCGCCATGGTGCGAGGCGACGTAGCCGCAGTGAAAACCGCAACCGACGCGGGTGCCGCCGCCGCCCGCCGCGTGGGTGAGTTGGTTGCCGTGCACGTAATTCCCCGCCCGCACCAGTCGCTCGAGGACATCCTCCCTATCGGAAAGGCGGCTGTCGCTGCCAGTCAATAAGCGCGTAAGTTCCTTCGAATTATCTAAGGTTCCTCCGCAATGACTGCCGTCGGCAGTCCCAATTCCCCCATCGATGCCGCGGCCATCGGCGTAATCGATGAAGTGGGCCTGTACAGGAAGTGATCGCATGCAGCCGCGTTGACACCCTGCCGCCTCGCCTCCATAATCGCCGCAGGTCAACCGAGAATGATTGCACAGCTTCGCGGCACGCTCGCAGACAAGCGCCCCAATCAAGTCCTGGTTGATGTGGGTGGAGTGGGCTATCTAGTCCACATTCCGGTCTCGACGTTTTACGCGCTCGGCGATCTGCATTCGAACGTCACGCTCCTGATCCACACGCAGGTTCGCGAAGACGCCATTTCTCTCTACGGTTTTCTGAGCTCCCGCGAAAAACATTTGTTTGAGCTGCTGATCTCCGCCTCGGGCGTGGGCCCGGTGCTGGCGCTGAAAATTCTTTCCGGCATGAGCGTGGACGATCTGGTTCCGGCAGTTCGCTCGGGAGATATTATTCGCCTGACGCGCATTCCCGGCGTAGGCAAAAAGACGGCCGAGCGCATGGTCGTCGAGTTGCGCGACAAGCTCTCTGCCATGGAGACGCCGGAATCGGCGCGCCAACCGGCGGTGACCACGGGGGCGGCGTCGGACGTCGTATCCGCGCTTCTAAATCTTGGGTATGACCAACACGCTGCCGAACAGGCGGTAGAGCGCGCAGGAAAGAACGGCGCGCCGGAATCGTTCGAAGCGCTATTGCGTGCAACGCTCCAGCAATTGAGCGCCCCCGCGCAAAAAGGCGCGCACGCCGCGCGATAAGATTGCTCGAATATTTGTGATCGTTGCCAGCAGAGCTAGCGAGGTAGTGAAGTGAGTTCCGGCACAGGAAGCGAACCGCGCATGGAGAAACCCCTACACCGCATCGTAACAGGCGCGGAACTCGACGAAGACGCGCGCATTGACGCAAGCGTTCGTCCAAAACGTTTTGCCGATTACATCGGCCAGTCCCGCGTGAAGGAAAATATCGAGATCGCCATCCAGGCAGCAAAGAGCCGTGGCGAAGCCCTCGACCACGTGCTGCTCTACGGCCCGCCTGGGCTTGGCAAGACAACTCTTGCGCAGATCATCGCTAGCGAGCTCGGCGTCGTGATTAAGACCAGTTCCGGTCCTCTCTTGGAGCGCAAAGGCGACCTCACCGCGATTCTCACTTCACTCGAGCAGAAGGAAGTTTTTTTCCTCGACGAAATCCACCGCCTCGTACCCGCGATCGAGGAAGTCCTGTACCCCGCGATGGAGGATTACCGCATCGATCTGGTAATCGGCCAGGGCGCAGGCGCGAGAATTCATCCCTTCATCCTGAATCGGTTCACGCTGATCGGTGCCACCACTCGCGCCGGGCTGGTGACCGCGCCGCTGCGTTCGCGCTTCGGAATCGTTCACCGGCTGGAGTTTTATACGCCGGAGGATCTGGTCACCATCGTTCGCCGCTCGGCGTCGATTTTGGGCATCGCCGTGGATGACGAAGGCGCGTTCGAGATTGCCCGGCGCAGCCGCGGCACCCCACGCGTAGCCAACCGCCTGCTCCGCCGCGCCCGAGACTTCGCGCAGGTCCGCGCGCAAGGCCATATCACGCTCGCCGTAGCAAATGAGGCGTTACAAATGCTCGGCGTAGATGAGCACGGCCTGGACGAAGTGGACCGCAACCTGATGCTCACCATCATGCAGAAATATTCCGGCGGCCCAGTCGGGCTAAACACAATCGCAGCGTCACTCAGCGAAGAAGAAGACGCCATCGAGGAAATCTACGAACCCTACCTGATGCAACTAGGCCTACTCGACCGCACCCAGCGCGGTCGCGTTGCCACAGCACTCGCCTATAAACATTTTGGATTGGAACAGCCCCGACATCAGCATGGGCTATTCTGAACGAAAACCGGAAATCGAAACCACAGATGAACACAGATCAACACTGATAAAACCTGATGAAACAGAGGACAGTTCTCAACATCTGGATGTAAATCGTGGAGTTTCAGCCCTTCGACACGATTCTCTGTTTTCGTCTTTATCCGTGTTCATCTGTGTGCATCTGTGGTTTCATTCTTAAGCATGTCCGATATCACCAAAATCTACCTTTCCCTCGGCTCGAATCTCGGTGACCGCGCCTCCAATATCGACGGAGCCATCGCCGCTCTGCCCGAAGTAGGCGTGAAAGTACTTCGCCCGTCCGCGCTTTACGAAACCGAGCCGGTAGATTTTCTGGCGCAGCCCTGGTTCCTAAATTGTGTTGTTGAAGCGGAGACTTCGCTCGGGCCTCTGGAGTTACTCCACGCGCTGCAAGGAATCGAGCAACAGCTCGGGAGCAAGAAGCTAGTCCCGCGCGGCCCGCGGATCATCGATCTGGACATACTTTTCTACGGCGCGGAAGCGATCCACACCGAGGAAGTGGAAATCCCGCACCCACGCATGACACAGCGCCGATTCGTTTTGGTCCCACTGGTCGAACTTGTGCCCGCGTTGCGTCATCCTCTACTGAATTCAACAATCGCGCAGCTTGTCAATTTAACGCCGGATAAGAGCGAAGTACGGCTGTGGCAATCCGGAGGATGAAAGGCGATTCTAGGTTTAAAAATTGCAGGTAATCTATCTTTGTTGAGGGAGTTTCTTCTTTCTCTGCATTTCCCGCTCTTCTTTTTCAGCCTTTTCGTACTCGTTGATTTCTTCCTCGGTCATCACGTATTCATCGCGCTTGGCGAACATCCCCGTATCGCGCCGGCCCTGGCGAATCGCCGATTCATGTCCCGCGCGGGATTCCTGGCGTTTTCGATCCGCTGCTCTGACGTCATGGCGGACATGGCGGATCGGCGCGGTCAGCGCGTCGGTCTCCTGAAGCAGGTCGCTCACTTTTTCAAGGAAGTCATTAAATTGGAATGGCCTGAGCACGTACGGCAGGCGTTCCTTTTCCAGCACCGGCCGTACTTCCGATCCCGCAGACTCCGGCACAATAAATAGCACTCGCGCCCGGACCTTGTCCGCTTCGATCGCTGGAGCGAGCGCCAATTCTTTCAGCGTCAGAAACACGGGGCTCGATAGGGTCGTCATTGAAATATTGACGATCACGAGCGACCATTCCCCGCTCGCCAGCTCAGGAAGCGCGTCACCGATCTTCGAGACGACCCGGACCTGCCAGCCCTCCGAATCCAGCACCTGGCGGAGTGCCGACTGGCTCACTTTGTCGTCATCAATAATGAGAATGCTGATTTTCGTCGCCAATCGATACTCCGTAAACTTTAAGTATAGACCTACTCAGGACTGCCTCTGGGGTGGGGCGGTCGCGACGGTCGCAAGCGTTACCGTCCGTTGCTGTCCTTGCGGCCAGCGTCCTGATTGGCGAATAAAAAGCGAAATAGTTCTTGACATGGCGAACGAATAGCGAAATACTCCCCCCGTGCTTCGCGAGGCGGGTGATGGCGATTGCAACCACTGTTCCTACGGCTCCTCAGAATCCTTCTTTTCGAAGGATTCTCCGTGGCCGTTGGAAAAGCACCACACCCACCCTTTTCCCCGACGTCCCAACCTACCGGGACAGCGGGCCGGAAGCCCTGCTACCACCAGGGACCGAGCCCGAACGCGTCGGCATAGCCCGTCTCGCATCCTCCTCCCCGCTGGCCGATGCCAAGCGCGGGACGGAATACTTTCTATTGCCTGCACGCTCCATCCTGAATCATTGTGATTCCGACCGTGTGCCGTTCTCCTGGACCGTAAACCCTTACCGCGGCTGCGAATTCGGCTGCCAGTATTGCTACGCGCGCTATACCCATGAATATATGGAACTGGACGGCGCAGACTTTGAGCGTAAGATTTACGTGAAGCAGGATGCCGGGCCGCTCGCCGGGCGCGACCTTAGCAACGAAAAAGTGAGAGGCGAGCACATCGCCATCGGCACAGCCACCGATCCCTACCAGCCCGCGGAACGCGAGTTCGGCGCCACGCGCGCGATTCTCGAACAAATAGCGGCGCGCGAGGGATTGAGCGTTTCGATCACCACCAAATCAAATCTGGTGGTGCGCGATCTGGATCTGCTGCGCCGTATTGCCGGGCATTCCGCGATCCATGTGAACATGAGTATTACGACGCTGCGTCCGCGCCTCGCGAGGATGCTGGAACCGCGCGCTCCCCGCCCGGATTTGCGCCTGGAGGCTATGCGCCAGCTGCGCGCTGGGGGGATTTCAGCGGGCGTCTTCGCCATGCCCGTGCTGCCAGGCTTAACGGATGCGGAAGCGGACCTTGACGCGCTTGCCCACGCCTCACGCGATGCGGGAGCTCAGTGGTTCGCCGCAAGTGTGTTGTTTTTGATGCCGTCCGCGCAGAAGCAGTTTCTGCCCTTCATAAATGCGAAATTCCCAAAACTGGCGCGTCGCTATCGCGACTGGTATTCGCGTTCGAACTACGCGCCGGAAACGTATCGCAGGGAAATTTCCGCGCGTGTCTCCGCGCTGCGCAGGAAATACGGTCTTGGTGGGCTTCCCATCGAACCTGAGAAAATTGCAGGAAACGTGCCTCAATTGAACCTGGGATTCGAACTCACGGCATGATGATGCGCGGCTCTTCTTTCGCGGGGACAACTTCGCGAGGGAACTGCGAGCGCAAAAATTCGAGGAACGCGCGCGTGCGCGGACGTCCATTGGACCGCAATTTCCCGAATCGCAGGAAAAATACCAGGAGGTGGAAGATTTCCGAATCCTTCAATGGCGGAGCTTCAGGATGTTCGGCTCCATGTTTCTTTTCGTCCTCAATAAATTTCGCCAGGGCCGCGTAAAGCCCCGCCGCGACGGGCCCTCCCGGCGCCTTCTCGTAATAGATTCCGGAAATTAACGTGCGAAACGTCTCCGCCATCGCCTCCACTGCCTCAAAGATGTCCGCATCGTTCAAAGCACGCTGGTCCGCAGCGTAGAGAAGTACCGTGTACCCGAACCCTGAAAGAACATTTTGCCGTGTATGAAGCAATTCGGAAGGGAAGGAAACATCCGCGAACGGCATTTCAGTTTTAAGAATTGGCTTTGGGTTCGACTCCTCCCAACGGTGCGCCGCCAGCAGATAGGGGCAGTCGCTCGGGCAGTCGATTGTCACTTCTCGCCCGGTCCCGCAATCGACTGCGCATATTTTTTCGCCCTTGGCAGGACAATACCGGTCCGCGCGCCGCTTCTCGCAAATCGGGCAGACTATTTTTTCGGCCAATGAAATTTGCTCCGATTTTTCTTTGCCGTGAGAATGCGCCACCAGGACGCCGCGCGATCATACTGCACGACGGCCCAGGCAGCGCGGAGTTACTTCAATGAATCGGGATCGGAAAGATTCTTCGGTGACCTCTTATCCAGCAGGGCAATCATCTTTTGCGCTGATTCGGGAACGGGCACCGCGCCCTTGCGCACGATGTCTTCAGCGGCAATCTTCTTGCCATATACCCGCTCGTTGGCATCGTCATCCGGTCGCAGCGTCGAACCTTCCAGAGAGATGCCGGCGAACAATCCGCGCGAACGGGAGTACGACAAAATTTCCGCGCGCAGTGTTGCGTCCGTGCTGGCAGATGCATCGCGCCCCTTGGGTCCGGCAGCGGCGGATATTCCCGCTCCCAATTTAACCTTGCTGCTCAAGATGGCTTTGGCGCCCCGTGGATTCATAATCAGCAGCACGAAATCGGTCGCCTGGCCGCCCAATTGAAACCCGAAGCTACCGCCCTCCAGCGCAACCATAGATGGCGGGCCCCACGGTTCCGTATAATGCTCTCCGCTGCGGCAAATCATCGCCCCACGGCCGTAACTCCCCCCAAAGCCAATTGCGAACTTCAACACAGACGGAATAATAACCACGCATTCCGCCTTGTCCAGCAGGTCCTGCGGCACATCATCAGGGACATTCAGAATTTCTTCCAGCACCGTGCCGGCGTTATCCAGCCGGTCCGTTTCCTTCTTGTCATCCGCAGCCAGCGAGGGAAGCGCCGTAAGCGCCAGAGCCATCAGCGTGGAAATTATTTTTCTCATAAGTTCGTTTCTCCTTGAAGTGAAACTATGTGCTCCCCAGGCTGGCGACACATCCATAATAAAGCTTCATGTGTGTTGACGCAACGCGGGAGCTTTTGCCTCCAGCCGCTAGTCGATGGAGATATCGCGAGCGCGATCCGGGAATTCAGAATCGCTTCCGGTTCCCGCGAGCGGCTGGACTATAATCAATTTTCCTTGCAGATTCGTTCCAAGGAACATGCGAATGGGCCAGACCCAAAAATTGCGCGCACGATTATCGGGATGCAGTGTCCTCTGCATCATCGCCTTTGTGTGCGCCGCGAAAATTTCTGCGCAGTCACGACCGTCGCTGGGACAGAATTCGCATCACGCTGGTACGAACGCCCCGCCAGCCGAACGCCCCGACGTCGTGCGATTTCGGCGTCGCGTGGAAACGGCGCTCGGGGCGCCCGGACCGGACAAGGGTTTCTGGGGCGTCCTGGTAACCGACGCCACAACGGGTGAAGTTCTGTACGCACGCAATGAAGGAAACTATTTCGCTCCCGCATCGAACGCGAAATTATTCACAACAGCTTTAGCGCTGGCGACGCTCGGTCCAAATCACCGCACTCGCACGACGCTCGCCGCTTCCGGCGCAATCGACGGCAGCGGAGTGCTCAACGGAGATCTGGTTCTGACAGGCAGCGGCGACGCAAATCTTTCGAATCGCGTATTTCCCTACGAAAAGCGGCCGGAACGCAAAGGTCCTCCCGAAAAAGCTCTCGCCGATTTCGCTGACGCTGTCGCGGCGCGCGGCGTAAAAGAAATCACCGGAAACGTAGTCGTGGACGACAGCCTGTTTCAGCCGGAGCGTTTTCCCAGCGGCTGGGCCATCGACGACATGCAGTGGTCCTACGGCGGCGCAGTTTCGGCCATTGTCTTCAACGACAATACATTCACCATCGAATTGTGGCCCGGCGACCGCGAAGGTGACCCCGCAAGATACGACGCCGGGCTCGCCTCCGACTATTACACCGTTGAAAATTCCGTGCTGACCACCGCGCGCGGCACCGCAGAACAATTGAAGGTCACGCGCGATCCCGGCTCAATGCTGATTCGAATGACAGGCACTTTGCCCGCGGGCAGTAATCCGCGTATTCTGTCACTCGCGGTCGAACAGCCCGCTGAATATGCTGCCACTTTGCTCACTCATCTGCTCGTGCTTCGAGGTGTAAAGACCGAGGGCGCCGCCCGCACCCGTCATTTCGGCGATCCTCCACTGCCAGTCAGCCCTGACCAGACTGTTTTGCTGGATCGCATTTCGGTCCCGCTCTCGGACGATGTTCGCCTCACTAACAAGGAAAGCGAAAACATCCATGCGGAATTAATGTTGCTGCTCGCGGCGCACGAAAAGACAGGTGCGACCACATACGAAGACGCGCTTAAATTCGCGACAGGTTTCTACACGTCAGCAGGCATCGCCGAGAGTGACATTGTGTTAAGCGACGGGTCCGGACTCTCGCGCAAAGACATGGTCACCCCGCGCGCAATCGTCCAAATTCTGCGTTACGCTACGTCCCAGCCGTGGGCGGATTTGTACCGTTTGTCACTTCCAGTCGCCGGGGAAGACGGCACACTCTCTGGGCGCATGAAAAACACCCCCGCAGCGGGACGCGTCTTCGCGAAAACCGGCACGATCGGCCACGTGAATGCTTTATCCGGCTACGCGACCACTCTCAGCGGCGCGCACCTGATTTTTTCAATCGTAGGGAATAACAATAATTTGAAAGCGCAAGCCGCCGATGCGGTCCTCGACGCAATTGCCAACGCGATGGTGGAAGAATTAGGACCGGCGACGGAGAAGAAACGGAAGAAATAAAGGAAGTAGAGGAAGTAGAGGAAGTGAAGGAACGCCTGGCCGACGCTCTGGAATTTGCCTTAGTCCTTTGTGGCACACACTTTAGTGTGTGTGCTTTTGGTTTTGGGTGGGGCTCCAATTTAAACCCTTAAACCCAAAACCACGCACGCAAAAGCGTACGCCACTAAAGAAAAACCGCACAGCCGACAGGTTGCTAAAGGAAGATCACGCAAAAAGTGTCGCGAACCGCTGAAGATGTCCTCGAATTCGACCGCCTGCGCGAACTCCTGCGCCGCCAGACCACGTGTGTCCCCGGACGTCGCGCCATCGACGCGCTGGCATTCTCAACAGACCGCGCCGCACTCGACTCCGCGTTTGCCTTGATCGCCGAGGCCATCGCCTACCGCTACGACGGCAGCGAAATGGGCTTCGGTTCGGTAGCCGACCCGGACGCCTGGATAAAGGAACTCGAATCATCGGCAGCGATGCTCACGCCAGCGCAATTGCTTGCCGTAGCGTCTCTCGCGGACACCGTCGCATCGCTGCGTGAAAGTTTCCGCAATACCTCCTCAAAATTTCCGATTCTATCTGCGCGGGCGGGCGCAGTCGCCGATCTGCGCCCCCTCGCATTAGCTATACGCCGTGCCGTGCTCCCCAACGGCGAAATCAGCGACGACGCCACGCCCGAGCTAAAACGCATTCGCGTGAACATGGGCCGCACGCGCGACACAGTTCAGAAAACGCTGGAGCGTATCCTGCGTTCGCGCGCCGGTGATGCAGGCGAAGACTACGTCACGCTTCGCAACGATCGCTTCGTAATCCCCGTGCGCGCGGCTGAGCGCCGTCAGGTGCAAGGCGTAGTCCACGCCGCCAGTGCCACAGGCCAGACGGTATATGTCGAGCCATTCGAAACGGTCGACCTGCACAACAAAATCGTGCAACTCGCAGAAGACGAAGCCGCAGAAATTATTCGCATCATCGTCGAGCTGACCGAACGCCTGCGCGCAAATCTCGGCCCGCTGCGATTCGCCGTGGTGACAATCGCCGAACTCGATTCGGCATTCGCCCGTGTCCGTTTCGCCCGTGAATTCAATTGCACGCTCCCGGAATTCACCGCCGACGCATCACTTCAATTGAAGGATGCGAGGCATCCCGTTCTCGCAGACACTCTGCGCGCGCATGGCCGCACAATCGTGCCCATGACTCTCGCGCTCGGCGATTCGGAAACGGTTTTGGTCATCAGCGGACCGAACACCGGAGGCAAGACCGTCGCACTAAAAACTGTAGGCCTGGCCGTCCTCGCAGCTCAGTCAGGCATTCCCGTCGCCGCGGAGATCGCGCGCATGCCGCTGGTGGATCGCGTCCTGGTTGACATCGGCGACGAGCAATCCATCGCCGCGGACCTCTCAACTTTTTCCGCGCACATGCTAAACGTCCGCGCCATGCTGGAAGACGCCACGCAATACTCACTCGTATTGGTCGATGAACTCGGTACAGGCACAGCTCCCGAAGAAGGCGCAGCCCTCGCCGTCGCCCTGCTCGATGAATTCCTCGCGCGCCGCTGCCTCACACTTGCCACCACGCATCACGACCGCCTGAAGACTTACGCCTCTACCACGCCGGGAGTATTAAACGCCGCAGTCGAATTCGACGAAATAAATCTGCGTCCCACCTACCGCCTGATGGTCGGCGTGCCAGGCGGCTCCAGCGGCATTGACATCGCGCGGCGCCTCGGCCTGCCCGCGCACGTAATCGACCGCGCCCGCGCGCAACTCTCCCCCGAAGCGCACGAAGCCGCCGCGTTAATCGCCTACCTGCACCGCAGCCGCGACGAACTGGAAACGCTGAAGCGCGAAGCCACACTCGCCGCGCAGGAACTCGCCGTGGAACGCCAGCAGTTGCGCACCGAATGGACCGACCGCCAGCGCACGCGCCTGAAAGAACTCGAACAGCAATTCGCGCAGACGCTCCAGAAACACGAGAAGGAAGTCGCGCAAACAATCGAAGGCGTAAAAGAACGCGAGTTGCGCGCGCAACTCGAAAAGCAGACGCATCGCAAGCTCATAAAAGCCCGAGGCGATGCGCGCGAAGAAGCCGACGCCGCAACCGTAGCGCACCTGTCGGATTCGCAGGCCGACCTGGGCACAGCCGCCGCGCAAGCCCTGAAGCCCGTCGCGCAAAGCGATCTGGCCATAGGAATCCGCGTCCGCGTGCGCGGGCTGCCCACTCCAGTAACGGTGCGGCGGCTCGACGGCAGCAGCGCAGAGGTCGAAGCCGGACCGCTGCGCATGAAAGTTGCAATCGCGGATATCACCGCAATTGTTGGCAACGAAACACCCGGCAAGCCTTCGCTGCCTCGCGGCATCACTGTGCGCAGCCAGCCCTCGCAAGAACCCGCCGCCGAAGAAATCAACCTCATCGGCTGCACCGTAGAAGAAGCCACGCGCCGCGTGGACAAATTCCTCGACCAGGCAGCGCTAGCAGGTTCCTCGCAAGTCCGCCTGATCCACGGTCACGGCACAGGCGCGCTACGCCGCGGCCTCGCCGAATTTCTGAGGACGCACCCGCTCGTTGGAGCCATCCGCAATGAAGCAGAAGATCGCGGAGGAAACGCGATTACCATCGTTGAGCTAAAAGAATAATTAAGTGTTTCTTGTAGATGCTAGCGCCACATTTTTCCGAGTCTAGCCTGGGAACGCCAATCTCCCGATTGGCGTGTTGCACTTCGCCACTCTCGCCAATCGGGAGATTGGCGTTCCCAGGTTTCACCTGCCGACAGGAGGCCACGACGCCTTGCGCCCATAAGCCATTCGGTATAGATTCTCCCTCAACTAGAAGGACAAACCGAAAATTTCAGCAGCATCGGTAATGGAGGACTTGATGGCGAATTCGAAATGGATAACTCCTAAAATTTTAGCGATAACCGGGCTGACTTGCAGCCTGGTTTTCCTCATAGCGATAGTCCGGCTGCAGGCAGCCCCACGCTCCGGCAGCGCCGCAGCGCAGGCCGACGCAAATCGCGTGGCTGTGAGCGCCGACAGCATCGGCGGCGCAGTGACCAGTTCGAACGGCCCCGAAGCCGGCGTCTGGGTGATCGCGGAAACCAGCGACTTCCAGACCAAGTTCCGCAAAATCGTGGTCACCGACGATCGCGGCAGGTTCCTCCTCCCAGACATGCCCAAAGCAAAATATAAAGTGTGGGTGCGCGGCTATGGCCTGGTGGACTCGATCGCAGTGAACGCCGGCCCCGGCGAGACGCTGGCCTTGACGGCGGTGGTAGCTCCCACTCCCGTCGCGGCCGCTCAGTACTACCCGGCGAACTATTGGCTCTCCATGTTAAAGATACCGCCCAAGGACGCTTTCCCCATGAAGCCGCTGGCCAGCGGCGGCGCAGTGATCCCCACGCAGGGACACTGGATCAACACGATCAAGGGCTGCCAGAGCTGCCACCAGTTGGGCGACAAAGTAACCCGCGAATTGCCGCAAAATCTCGGTACATTCCCTTCCACTGGCAAAGCCTGGGAGCGGCGCATACAGTCCGGCCAGGTCGGCGAGGAAATGGTCAGGAACATGGGCAATTTGGGGTTCGATCGCGGCATTTCGATGTTCGCGGATTGGACCGACCGCGTTAACGCCGGAGAAGTCCCGCCCACCCCCCCCCGTCCGAAAGGTCTGGAACGGAACATTGTCCTCACACTCTGGGATGTCGGCGGTCCGAAGTCGTTTCTCCACTCCGAAGTCTCGACTAACCGCTTTAATCCTCAGATCAATCCGTCCGGCCGCATCTATAACGGCGATTGGGAAGGCGGCGATCTGGTCGTAGTCGATCCGCAGGAAAACACGGCAAGCACGATTCCCGTTCCCGTGCCCAAGGGGATAGACAGGAAGACCATGCCCACATGGTCCGCCCAGCAATTGACCGCGCCGTCTCCCTACTGGGGCACCGAGGTGATCTGGGACGACCCAGTAAATCCGAAAAACGCGCAGATGGACCGCAAGGGTCGCATCTGGGTGAATGTCGAAACGCGCCCGCCGGATGCTCCTGATTTCTGTAAGGCCAGCAAGGGCAATGTGTTCGCCCAGGCGTGGAAATCGGGCAATCCCTCGATCGTTGAGGTTACCGGCACCCAGCGCATGCCCTGGGAAAGCCCCCCAGGATGGGGCCTGCAGATTTACGATCCCAAAACGCAAAAATTTGAGGGCATAGACCTCTGCTTCGGTCAGGGCCACGCGGCCTTCGCCAACGACAAGGACGAGACGCTTTACTTCTCCCTGCGCCTCGGCGGACTAGGCTGGTTCAACACGCGCGTCTGGGCCGAAACGCACGACGCCACGAAATCCCAGGGCTGGTGCGCCCCGATCATCGACTATAACGGCGACGGCAAGGCCGGCCCATTCACCATGCCCAACGAGCCGCCCGATCCGAAGCTAGATCGCCTGGCGACTCCCATGCTGATCGGCTACGGCGTAGCCGTCGATCCCACAGACAGCAACGTTGTCTGGTACGCCGCCACCGGTCCCATGCCGGGCAAGATCATTCGCGCCACCCCCGGCAAAAATCCGCCCGCCACCTGCACCACCGAGGCCTACGAACCGCCATTCAACAACCCGAAAATGAACAACGAACTGCACTACACCCCGCGCGGTGTGGACGTAGATTCGAACGGCCTGGTATGGACCGAACTTTCCGGCAGCGGCGACCTAGCCAGCTTCGACCGCCGCAAGTGCAAAGTCCTGAACGGCCCCACAGCCACCGGACAGCACTGCCCCGAAGGCTGGACCATCTATCCCGTGCCCGGCCCGATGTTCAAGGGAACCGACGCCCAGGCGGATTGGTACTACCTCAACTGGGTCGATCGCTACAACACGCTAGGGCTGGGCAAGGACGTTTCGGTCGTGCTGGGGACAGCCTCCGATTGCCTTTACCTTTTCAAGCCGGACACCAAAGAGTGGCTCACCGTCCGTATGCCCTACCCAATGGGCGGCCTTTACACCCGCGACATAGACGGCCGCATCGACAGCACCAAAACAGGCTGGAAGGGCCGCGGCCTATGGGCGTCCACCGAAACGCGGGTAGTCTGGCATGACGAAGGCGGCAAAGGACAGACGCCGCAAATGGTGCATTTCCAGCTACGTCCGGATCCGCTGGCTAAGTAAATCGCAGAATAGAGCTCTGGCTCGCATATCGGTCGGTGAAACCTGGGAACGCCAATCGGGAGATTGGCGTTTCCAGGCAAGAGCCCGCACTAGAAGCCCCACATTTCGTTGAACGCATCCCATTAAGTTAGGACACTAAGGAATATGGGGTAGTGTCTAATTTCGATTAAAGAACGTGCCCTCTCTACCAGAGCGTACTTCCGTTAATTGTGACGTACAACGCCGAGGCCTATCCGTTCGTCATGGCGATTAGGGATCACCTCAAGAAAGCCGGTCGAATTGTTTCAATCGAAAAAGCACCCTATGAATTTCAGCGAGGTGGAAATCCGATGATGAAGGTATTGGATGGTATGGCGGTTTGAGGAGGTATTGAGGGGGCAGTGGGTTCCCAACCATCAATTCAACCACTGGCGAATTGTCGCTGACTCGGAAGCGATGCCGCATTCCAGCACACAAATGCGGCATCGCTGTTGACAGTTCTTTAACCCTCCAAGCTCAGGCGAGATCGAAGCGATCGAGGTTCATGACCTTGTTCCACGCAGCCACGAAGTCCTTCACAAACGCCGCCTTCGAGTCGTTACAGGCATAGGCCTCCGCGATTGCCCGTAGCTGGGAGTTTGAACCGAAGACCAGGTCGACGCGGGTGCCGGTCCATTTGATTTTTCCGGTCGCGCGATCGATCCCATCGAATACGCCGTCGGATGCCGCTGAGGCCTGCCACTTTGTGCCCATGTCGAGCAGGTTGACGAAAAAATCATTCCTCAGGGTCCCGGGCTGGTTGGTGAAGACGCCGTGCTGGGCTTGCTCGTAGTTTGCATTCAGGGCGCGCAGGCCGCCGACCAGAACCGTCATCTCGGGGGCGGTCAGCGTCAGTAACTGCGCGCGGTCCACCAGGAGTTCCTCCGCTGGCCGTTCATTTTCCTTCCTTAGGTAGTTGCGGAACCCGTCAGCAACCGGTTCGAGTGGCGCAAAGGAGTGCGCATCGGTCTGACCTTGCGAAGCATCCGTCCGTCCCGGCGAGAAGGGAACCTTCACGCTGTGCCCGGCCTTTTTCGCGGCTTCCTCGACGGCTGCGCAGCCGCCCAGGACGATCAGGTCGGCGAGCGAGACCTTCTTGCCGCTGGACTGCGAGCCGTTGAATTCCTTTTGGATCGCCTCCAGCTTTTGCAGGCCCTTCGCCAGGTCGGCTGGCTGGTTCACTTCCCAATCCTTTTGCGGCGCGAGGCGCACGCGCGCCCCGTTCGCCCCACCACGCTTGTCGGAGCCGCGAAACGAAGCCGCCGACGCCCAGGCAGTGGCAACCAGTTGGGAAATCGATAGCCCGGATTGGAGCAGCTTGGCCTTGAGTGCAGCAATGTCCTGCTCGTCAATCAATTTATGATCCACGGCGGGAACAGGGTCCTGCCACAGCAGGTGCTCGGCAGGAACGAGCGGGCCAAGGTAGCGCGCAAGAGGCCCCATGTCGCGGTGCGTCAGCTTATACCAGGCCCTGGCGAAGGCGTCCGCGAACTGATCGGGATGATCGAGGAAGCGCTTGGCGATCGGGGCATAGTTCGGGTCCATTTTCAGGGCGAGGTCTGTGGTGAGCATCCCCGGGGCATGCTTTTTGGATGGATCGTGGGCATCGGGAACGGGCCCTGCAGCAGACCCATCTTTGGGCGCCCACTGGTTTGCGCCCGCTGGGCTCTTCACCAGCTCCCATTCATAGCCAAACAGGTTTTCGAGGTAATTATTGCTCCACTTCGCCGGGGTGGTGGTCCATGTGACCTCTATCCCGCTGGTGATCGTCTGTGTGCCGTTGCCGCTGCCATAGCTGTTCTTCCAGCCAAAGCCTTGCTCCTCGATGGGAGCGCCCTCGGGTTCCGCGCCGACATATTTGCCGGGATCGGCAGCGCCGTGGGTTTTGCCGAAGGTGTGCCCTCCGGCGATCAACGCAACGGTCTCTTCATCGTTCATCGCCATGCGGGCGAAAGTCTCCCGGATATCGCGTGCCGCGGCGAGTGGATCGGGCTTTCCATTGGGCCCTTCGGGATTCACATAAATCAGGCCCATCTGAACAGCGGCGAGCGGATTTTCGAGCTCGCGATCGCCTTTATAGCGTTCATCCCCCAGCCACTTGCGCTCCGGTCCCCAGAAAATGTCCTCCTGGGGCTCCCAGACGTCCTCGCGACCGCCGGCAAAACCGAATGTCTTGAACCCCATCGACTCCAAAGCGATGTTACCGGCCAGAATCATCAGGTCGGCCCAGGAAAGTTTCCGGCCATACTTCTGCTTAATCGGCCAGAGCAACCGGCGCGCCTTGTCGAGGTTCGCGTTGTCCGGCCAGCTGTTGAGGGGCGCAAACCTCTGGGTGCCATAGCCCGCCCCGCCGCGGCCGTCGCCGATGCGGTAGGTGCCTGCGCTATGCCACGCCATTCGAATGAAGAACGGTCCATAGTGGCCAAAGTCGGCCGGCCACCAGTCCTGCGAGTCCGTCATTAATGTATGCAGGTCCGCGATCACGGCATTGAGGTCGAGGCTCTTGAATTCCTTTGCATAATCGAACTCCCTGTCCATGGGATCGGACAGCGTGGAGTTCTGGTGCAGGATCTTCAGGTTCAACTGATCCGGCCACCAGCCCGCAGTCGTCGGGGCGCCCGCGACTGTGTGCCGGCGAGGGCCGCTCATTACCGGGCATTTGCCTTCGGTTGGATTGCTGGGTACCGATGCCGCTGTGCCTGCCAGTTCCTTGTCCATATCTTCATGCTCCTTAGAATTAATCTAAAATTTAGTCAGAAAATTTTGTGTCGAACCACCCGGCCCACTAAGACGCTTTTCGGGAAGCGTGCCGCGGCGCGCATTTCGCGCAGAGCCCCCGGAAAATAAGTTCGCATTCGCGAATCTTCCGCTTGCCAAGGGTGCCAGTCGCAGGCTTGGGCACATCGTACCACTCAATGTCTTCCACGTTGCCGCAACGGTCGCAGATGAAGTGGTGATGCCGCATGCCCTTCGCGTCGAATCGCGCGGCGCGGCCTTCGAGAGCGACTTCGCGCACCAGCCCCGCCTGCACCAAGTCCCGCAAATTGTTGTAGGTCGTGGCCCGGGAGGAGCGCGGGTCCACGCGATTCACGGCTTCGAAGATTTCCGCAGCGGTAGGATGCCTGTTGTGCTCCATCAGGAATGCCATCACGGCGTAGCGCTGCGGTGTGCACCGCAACCCGCTGCCTTCCAGTGAGCGTTGAATCGCCTCGGCGTCCATGAGCGCATTAGACTATTTCTAATGTGAGATTTTGTCAAGACTTCTGCCTGCTGATTTCTGTCAGCAGAAACCGGAGGCATCCCGTCTTGAGCATCCTCAATCGAGTGACCGCGCAGTCCCGCCGTGTACAATAGGGCCTCCAGCAATCCAATTGCTTAAACATGGCTGAAGCCGGCTCATTCGCGGATCGCGTAAAACAGCAGGCGGACATTGTCCGCGTGGTGGGCGAATATGTGCGACTGAAAAAGTCCGGCCAGAATTTCACCGGGCTGTGTCCGTTCCATTCCGAAAAGTCCCCTTCCTTTGCGGTGCATCCAGTGAAGCAGATTTATCACTGCTTCGGATGCGGTGTGGGCGGAGACGTTTTCAAATTCGTGATGGAGATGGAAAAAATTCCGTTTCCGGAGGCGATCCGCGTCGTGGCGGAAAAATGCGGCATCGCGGTGCCAGCTGCGCGGGAGCGCTCGCCCGAGGAGCGCAAGGAAAATCAGCAGCGTACGTCGCTGGTGGAAATACATCGCGAGGCGGCGGCATTTTTCGCGCAACAATTGAACGGCACGCCGGAGGGCCGCGCCGCGAAAGCGTACCTGCTCGACCGCGGACTGGACTCCGAAGCCGTCGCGCGATTCGGTATTGGTTTCGCGCCATCGGGCGGAGAAATTTTGATGCGCGCGATGAAGCAGAAATATCCAGAGAAGGTGCTCGAAGTTTCCGGCCTGTTCAGCCGCGATCAGAGCGGGCGTCCCTACGACCGGTTCCGCCGCCGCGTCATGTTTCCCATCGCGAATGATTCCGGGAAGATTGTTGCGTTCGGCGGACGCGCGCTGGGCGACGACTTGCCGAAATATTTGAATTCGCCCGAGACGCCGATCTATTCCAAGAGCAACGTCCTGTATCACCTCGATCGCGCGAAAGAATCGTTGCGGCAGCGCGATTTTGCTGTTCTGGTCGAAGGCTACATGGATGCAATCGCGGTGGCCATCGCGGGAGTATCTAATGTTGTTGCAAGCTGTGGCACCAGCCTCACCGAATCGCAAGTGAAGCTCATCACTCGCTTCACGCGCCGCATTATTGTTAACTACGATCCGGACACCGCCGGGCAGGCCGCGACAGAGCGTTCGCTCACACTCCTGCTCGAGCAAGGCGTCGAAGTGCGCGTCCTTGCATTGCCCGGCGGCAAGGACCCGGACAGCTTCATTCGCGCAGAAGGCGCGGCAGCGTATATAAAATTGTTAAACGAAGCGCCGCCCTACGTGGATTATCTGATCTCCCGCGCGCGCAAGATGGACATGACCACAGGCGAAGGAAAACTGCGCGCCGTAAATTTCCTGATGCCTTACGTTCAGCGCATTCCTGACCGCCTCCTGCGTTCGGAGTGGGCCACGCGGATCGCACAGAATTTGCGCATCGAGGAACCGGTCTTGCGTGAATCGATGCGCAAGGCGGCGAACGAACGCCGTAGTGAAGTGAAGGCTAAGCCAGGATTCACGGGGCGCCCGGAGAAGGCCGCCGAGCGGCGCTTGGTGCAAATTTTAATCGAAGCGGACGAATTCCGTTCCCAGGTCGCCCAGGAGATTGACGCCAACGAACTCCATAAGGGGCTTGAAACCGAGCGCATTCTAGGGGTGTTGGTCGAGGTGTGTAAATCAGGGGAGCGTCCTGACGCTGCTGCGCTTGCCATGGGGCTAGAAGACCACGACCGTCGCTTACTTTTCGAAATTGCATTTGAATCTGGCGTAATGCCAACCCAGGGTGAGGCTGATAGTTGCATGCTTGTACTAAAACGACGCAGAATCGAAGAAGAATTGGCAAGCGTTCATAGGCAGATCGCAGAACAATCCAAGGCACCAGGCACAAGCGACACAATGCGATCCCTACATATCCGAGTGTTCGAGCTAGAGAAGCAACGTAGGCGGCTGATCCCGCCCTCACAGCAACGACTTTCATAGCGGAGACGACGGTGGAGCGTGGTGCTGTAAAGCTCAGGCGATTAGACTTTGGAGACATGAATTGATCTCTACGGTTGGCCGCTTCTTGCGGGTGTTTACGAAGGGAACAAAGCAGTTGACGCATTCGCAAGGCCGCGTATAACTTGTTGCCGTTTCGCCAAGCCGCTGGTGTAACAATATACGGGCGCCCTGCATCCAAAGTTCTGTACGGCGCGGGGCTGTTTGATTCTAAGGCAGGCGGAGCCGAAGAAATTGAACACACGAGTCAAGGATTCATCTCACCTGTTGTCCCTCGTCCTGAATTTCACGATGAATCGGGAATTTTGTGTCCTGGTGTGTTCGGGTATCGCCGGTATGTGATCTGCGGAGTGCGCCGCACAGCGCACTCGCGGGCTGCGAAGCTCGTTGATCTTGGGAGGATCTCTTGGCGCTGGCCATTGAAGAAAAATATGACCAGGTACGACAGCTCATTGCCCTGGGCAAGGAGCGCGGATACCTCCTCTACGACGAAGTAAACGATATTCTTCCCGCCGAAGTACATTCCTCCGAAGAGATCGATGAACTGCTGTCCACCTTTGAGCGCAACGGCATCGACATTTATGAAGACCTCGCCGCGGCAAAAGTAGCTCGCGCAGGCGCCGATCCAACCGTTGCCGAAGCCCCCGAAGTCGAGTCCAAGGACGACCTTCCCGTCGCCGAGGAAAGCGAACTCGACCTTACACCGGGGATGATGGAAAAGACCAACGACCCGGTTCGCATGTACCTGCGCGAAATGGGCACCGTCCCGCTGCTCACGCGCGAAGGCGAAGTCACCATCGCCAAGCGCATCGAGCGCGGCCAGATGCTCGTCCTCAAGACGATCACGCGCTCCCCGATCATCCTGAAAGAGCTGCTGGGCATTGCCGAGGATCTTCGCAACGGCACCCGGTCGATCAAGGAAATCGTCCAGTTTGACGACGAAGAGCTCACCGAAGAGAAGATCGAGAACAAGACTAAGAAAACGCTCAAGGTCCTCGACCGCATCGAGAAGCTGTACCACGATTGCCTCAGGGAAGCCGCCAAGCTCGAGCGGATGCCGAAGTCGAAGAAGCCCGCCTACATCCGGCTGAAATATGAAGTTTCGAGAATGCGCATTGAGATGTCGCAACTGGCGCGCTCGCTCGAATACCACGTGCTGGAAAAGAAGCGCCTGATCGAAAAAATCCGCAGCACCGTCGAGCGCCTGCAATCGCTGGAGCGCGAAGCGGGCAAGCTCGAACGCCGCGCCGACGCCTCCAAGGGCGACCACGCCCTCGAAGTTCGCAAAGAATTGCGGACACGCCGCACAGAGCTGCGCGAAATTGAAGTCTCCAGCGAAACCGGCCTGACCGATCTGAAGCGCATGCTTCAGGTGGTTCTTCGCGGAGAAGCCGACGCCGAACAGGCCAAAAAAGAATTGATCGAAGCCAACCTTCGCCTGGTCGTTTCCATCGCCAAAAAATATACCAATCGCGGATTGCAATTCCTGGACCTGATTCAGGAAGGCAACATCGGCTTGATGAAGGCCGTGGACAAATTCGAGTGGCGCCGCGGCTATAAGTTTTCCACCTACGCCACATGGTGGATTCGGCAGGCCATCACCCGCGCCATCGCCGATCAGGCCCGCACCATCCGCATTCCGGTTCACATGATTGAGACGATCAACAAGCTGATCCGCACCAGCCGCCAGCTCGTGCAGGAACTGGGCCGCGAGGCCACCTCTGAAGAAATTGCCAAGCGCATGGATATTCCCCTGATGAAAGTGCGCAAAATTCTGAAAATCGCGCAGGAGCCGATTTCGCTGGAAACCCCGATCGGCGAAGAGGAAGATTCGCATCTAGGCGATTTCATCGAAGACAAAGCCGTCGTTTCGCCCTCCGATGCGGTGATTAATCTCAATCTGAAGGATCAGACATCGTCGATCTTGAAAACGCTGACGCCGCGCGAGGAAAAAGTAATCAAGATGCGCTTCGGACTCGACGACGGTTCCGAGCATACTCTTGAGGAAGTCGGCCAGTCCTTCGCCGTCACCCGCGAGCGTATCCGCCAGATCGAAGCCAAGGCCTTGCGCAAGCTGCGTCACCCGTCGCGCTCGCGCAAACTGCGCGCGTTCCTGGAAGGCACTTCCCGCGATTACCTCTGAGAGCCTGTTTCCGTAATTTCTAACCGAGCCGGTCCAGCAATTCTTCCTTAGAGAGTCCGTTCCAAAGGCCCACTTTCGCCAGCATGTCATTCAACGTGCCTTTGGCTAAGGTTTTGTGGTCTGGAACAGTAATGTTGTGTTCGCCGAGAGTTGTGATCTTGCGCAAACGCACGTGACTTCCACGCTGTCGAACAGTCTCGTATCCGAGCGAGTGGAGCAATCGAATAAAATCGCGCCCGCTAATCTGTGGCAGCCGGGGCATGGCTCAGCTTTATTTCGGAAACGACAAGAATGTCGATTTCAGGCGGAGGCGAGCCGTTCTCAAAGTGCAACGCCACGGCTTCCTTGATGTTGGCGTAGAGTTCATCCACGGTTCGGCCTTGTGTGAAAATATCCGCACCGATGCCGCGGGCACACCAGGAATCGCCGTCGTTATAAACTTCCATCTTTACAAGCATCGCGCGTCCCCGTTCCACTCATGCTATCGCTTTCCCGCCCGATTTGCCATGCACGGCTCACCCCACTGGCGCCAACTGCTGCGGGCATGCCGAGTGCGTCCCCGCGCGTTCCCTAAAAGCGCTTCCAGCCATTATCTGTGAACCGATTAGGCGGGAAGTTCAACGTAGGACGATGAGGTATGGGGTTCCGGCACGGGATACCCTTCCTCTCGCAGGCCATCGACGTGGAATTCGATGGCTTCGCGCATGTTCCGCTTCACTTCTTCGCGCGTTTTTCCAGTGGAAACACAACCAGGCAGGTCCGGTGAATAGCTGGAATACCCGCTTTCTGTTTGCTCGATGACGATTAAAAAACGCTTCATTTTTTTAGCCCGGCTTGCTTCAAGATACTGTTCAGAGTTCCGGGTGCTAATTCATCGTTCGGTTTCCCGGGAATTGTCACAAGACCCGGCTTTGCCGGATGTTTATATTGTCGGTGGCTGCCCCTGATCCGAGCCAGGAACCAACTGTCTTCCTCAAGCTGCTTAAGGATATCACGGACCTTCACGGTCAAACCCTACTGTCGATGGGCAGTTGAGTCAAGTTGAGTGCATATACTCCTGATCGCATCTAACCGGCTTCAAGACAGCTCTACGAAACCATTTCAACTCGCAGCAGGAGACACAGTCTCCTGCGCGCCCCCAGCGAGCGTCCCCGCCCTCAGCGCCGCCAATACGGCGCCTCCATAGATCGCCCCGAGCAGCAGAAACGCAATTGAAAGCGTGGCATGTTGCGCGGACCAACCGAGCGTAAAACTCATAATGATTTGCAGAATGGTCGAAATTACCGAAAACGCCGATTGCGTGCGGCCCATCAGCCGACGTGGAACGGTCGTCATGATGGAGGATTGCGTCAGCACGCCGCCAAGCGCGCGACAGGCTCCAAACAGCGCATTCATTGCTACTGCCGTAATCAGAAAGCGCGCATAGGGAAACAGCGTATGGCCGATGGCCAGTATGGCCAGCGCCAAAACCAGCACGCTTTGCGGCCTTTTCCGTGCCGCTGTTCCCGCCGCTAGTCCTCCTACCACCGCGCCGATAGCCCACCCCATCTCGATGTATCCGTATCCGCGAGGCCCCGCACGCAGCAAATCTTTCGCCAGAGCAACCACCAGAATATTCGCGCTGATCACTCCGGCCATCATGCATGCGTAAGTAATCCCCAGCGCCAATACGCGGGGCTGCTGCCTCAGGTATCGCAATCCCTCGCCGATGTCCGCCAGCACGCTGGCCGGAGAAAATGAACTCTCATCCGCGCGCATCAGCGACGGTTCGGACATTTCCGGAGGCGCCTCAATCGTGGGGGATGCTGACAGCAGGCGCGAACTCTGCGCCTCATGAGGAGCGTGATACCCCTGCCGCAAGAGCAGCAGGCAAATGGCGGAGATAAGATACGTGGTGCCGTCAATTCCTAAAATTCCCGAGAGGCCGGATCGTTCGTAGATAAATCCCACCAGCGCTCCAGCCGCCGTCATTCCGCCTTGCACAGCGATGAGCACGGTTGCGTTGGCCGTAACCAGCTTTTCCCGTGGAACCAGTTCCTGCACCAGTGCATTGGTCGTGGACCAATAAATCGCAAACCCCACGCCCAGTAGCAGCACCATCGAATACAGCTCCCACATGGAGAGCCGGCCCGCATAAGCCAGCGCAGCCGTGCCCAACACCAGAACGGCACGGGCAGCGTCCAGTGTCACACCCAGATACCGCCGGTCCACGCGGTCAATCAGAACGCCCCCAAACGGGGGAACGACCAATCCCGGAATCGTCACAAGAATCACGATGAAGCCGACTTTTACCGTCGAATGAGTCACGCCCAGGACGTACCACGTCACACCCGCGAAATTCATGCCCGTGCCGAACAGCGACACAAACATGGCGAAGAAAAAGAAAGGGAATCCCGGTACGCGGAATAGCGCTTTCCAGTCCAGAGTGGATTGAGGGTCCGAGGCCATTTCAGAATCGAGTGAATTACGCTCCGACTTTAGGCATTCAGTGTACTGGCATTGGTGCCGCTGGTTCAATGCCGAATGGCTGCTAGGCGCGCATTCACTGTCGAAAGGTGATCTTGCCAGCCAACGCATGTTTCGCCAGATCGAGATCGCTCCGGGAAAATGTTCAAACGTTCAAGTGCTAACTGCCAGATTCTATGTGAGTTCCGCCTCATTTATAACGTATGAATGTTTTGCTTATGCCTCCTTTAGAATTCGCGAGTTAATTTTCAAGCATGAATGGAAATGCGGGCAGTCGCTGTCCTGATGATTTGAGACTTTTCTAATGCTGATGACTCAACTACAGCCCGGCGATCGATTCGAGCATTACCGCATCGAGGCGCTTGCGGCGCGGACCTCGATGACCACGATCTATCGCGCCGCGGATTTGCGAACCGGCCGGATGGTGGCCATTAAGATTCCCCACCCGGAACTGGAATGCGATCCCGTCTTTTACAGCCGATTCCAGCGGGAAGCGTTCATCGGACGCAAGCTGCATCACCCCAATGTTGTGGAAACGATGCCTGCGGAAGATCTCGATCATCTCTGCATCGTGATGGAGTGGGTGGAAGGGAAATTCCTGCGCGAAATTCTTACTAAACAGGGAAAGCTTTTCCCCGAGCGTGCGGCGCGAATCGCGATTGGCGTATGCAACGCACTCGAATACATTCACAGCCAGGGTGTCGTTCACCGGGATCTGAAGCCGGAAAACATCATGGTCGGCGAGGACGACAGCGTTAAGCTTATTGATTTTGGCATCTCCGGCGCCGAGGGTGTGCGTCGACTTACGTTTTCCAAGCTGTCGAATGCGATGGGCACGCCGGATTACATTTCTCCCGAGCAAATCAGGAAAAAGCGCGGCGATGGCCGGAGCGATGTGTACGCGCTCGGAGTCATCCTTTACGAAATGCTGACTGCGCACACGCCGTTTGACGGCCCGAATCCCCTTGCGGTAATGAACGATCGCCTGGTCAACGACCCCACGCCCCCGCGCGAAATCAATCCCGAAATTTCTGCGCAGATGCAGGAGATCATCTTTCGATCCCTGGAACGGGACCCCGAAAATCGATACGCCAGCGCCAGGAAGTTTGCTTTGGATCTGGAGCATCCGGAAACGGTGGAAGTAACCGATCATTCCGTCAAACGAAGTGAAAAAAAGGAACCTTTACCGATCGCAAAGAGAATACTGTCCTTTGCCAAGCTCGCAATGATTCCTGTAGTAATTTTCAAACTTCTTTTGTTAGTGGCACACCTGAAATAATTTTCCGGAAGATTTCGCCCGTTTAATTTCCAATCCGCACCTTGCCGCGCATAATTAAGACCACAAGGATTGCCGGCACAATCGCCAGGCCGGCAAACGCCGCGAGGATGGACACCTCGGCGTGCCCCACGAAAATCCATATAATGAGCGGTGCGTCGAAAATCATCACCAATATAGGCAGCAGCTTTAGCAGGAAACGCGTCTGTTTCTCCGCCACCCCACGATTCCATCCGCATTGCGGGCAATAGGGTTTCCCCATCCCGCTCCCCGCAGGCATGTGGCATTCGGGACATTCCATGGACGGCATGGCGACACTATATGCCGTTTCTGCGCCGGGGAGCAAAATCCATCTTATGATGTACGGGTGTCGGCTCTGATAGAGCTTTGCAACCTGACAGTCGAGCTTCCCACGCCTGCGGGATGGATTCGTCCCGTTGACGACGTGTCCTTTACTCTACAGACAGGCGAGTCGCTTGGCTTGGTCGGCGAATCGGGCAGCGGAAAATCGATGCTCGCGCTCGCGCTGATGGGTTTGCTGCCGCCGGGCGCAAAAGTTTTCGGCGAAGCGTGGCTTGCTAATGCGAACGGCGGGTTGCGCGTAAATTTGTTTGCGCTCACCGAACGCGAACGCATCGCCATTCGCGGACGCGATATTGCCATGATTTTTCAGGAGCCGATGACCGCGCTGAATCCCGTCATGCGCGTAGGCGCGCAAATTGCCGAGGCGATTCGAGCGCACAGCGCCAACCTCGCAAGCGCGGAAGTGGACCGCCATGTTCTCGCCGCGCTCGAACGCGCTGCCGTGCCGGACCCTGCTATGCGCGCGCGGCAATATCCGCACCAGCTTTCCGGCGGCTTGCGCCAGCGCGTGATGATTGCGATGGCACTGGCTGCGGGTGCCGCCTCTATAACGAACGGTCACTGCGAACCGCGCCTGCTAATCGCCGACGAGCCAACGACAGCGCTCGACGTAACCGTGCAAAAGCAAATTCTCGAACTACTCGCGCGGCTGCGCCGGGATCTCGGTCTGGCGCTCCTATTCATCACGCACGATTTGGGCGTAGTCGCTCAGGTAGCCGACCGCATCGCCGTCACCTACGCCGGCCGCATCGTGGAGGAAGGCCCGGCGCGAGAGGTACTGGCACACCCGCAACATCCCTACACAGCAGGCTTGTTGCGCGCCTCTCCGCAACTGGTGCGGCGGAAACTCGAGCCGATTCCCGGTAATGTGCCGTCCCTCACGGCGCTGCCCACCGGCTGCGCCTTTGAGCCGCGCTGCGCGCTCCGTCGTGATGAATGCACAACCGCGATGCCGGAGCTGCGCAATGCTGGCCCAGAGCACCGCGCGCGCTGCATTCTTGTCGATTGCGTCAGCCCAGGAGCCGCGATTTGACCGCACCACTTCTCGAAGCGCGAAACCTGCGGAAGACATTTTCCGCCCCGGCAGGCACGTTTGCAATGGGCGAACGCGCTCGCGTGATCGCCGTCGAAGGAGCAAGCCTCGACCTAGCTGCCGGTGAAACGCTGGCAATAGTAGGCGAATCCGGCAGCGGCAAGACAACGCTAGCCCGCATGTTGCTGCGTCTGATCGAACCGGATTCCGGTGAATTACTGATCGAGGGACGCGACTTCCTCGCCGCGCGCGGACCCGCCCTGCGAGCCCTGCGCCGCGAAATGCAGATGGTGTTTCAGGACCCCTTCGGCTCTCTCGACCCGAGGATGCGCGTAGGAGCCATCGTCGGCGAGCCGCTGGAAATTCATGAGCCACAACTGTCTCGCGCCCAGCGTCGCGACCGCGTCGCCGAAATCCTACGAGCTGTGGGAATGAATGAAGACGCCATGACGCGCTACCCGCACGAATTTTCCGGCGGTCAGCGACAGCGTATCGGCATCGCCCGCGCCCTGATTCTACGCCCGCGGCTGGTTGTTGCCGATGAACCAGTTTCCGCGCTGGATGTTTCCGTCGGCGCGCAGATTCTCGAATTGCTGCAAAACCTCCAGCGCGATTTCGCCCTCACCTACCTACTGATCTCCCACAGTCTCCCGGTCGTAGCGCAACTCGCCACGCGCATCGCAGTAATGCAGGGTGGCCGCATCGTGGAAACAGGCCCAGCCGAGCAGGTCCTGGGAACGCCGACTCATCCCTATACACAATCTCTAATCGCCGCGATACCTGTTATGCCTGTTGAACCTTGAACCCCGCTCGATTTGCAATTTTCTTGCCAACTTATTCTTCATGACCGGGAAAGTACTCCCAATCGAGGTCTTCCACCCTTTTGCCCATTCCTTCTGGCGGCGCTTGCCTTGGCTTTGCTCTTTACCAAACCACCCCGGCGCCCGATTTCGTTCATCCAACGTTTCGTACCAAATCGATGCTCCAGCAGGCCAGGCACGTAGTGATCTACGTCGAGCAACGGCCAATGGAGTCCGGTCCCATTTCCCACAATTTCGATTTTCGATAGTTGTGTTCCATCCGCGCGTTCGAGGCCTTGCAATTGCTTTCGCGGGATTGAGACCCTTACACCATCGGCGAAACAAAGGCTGACCAAATCCTCTTTGGTTCGATACTGGGCCGTTGTGACACGGGGCTCAGTGGCCTCAAATTGCCGGGCGCGCGTTATGGCTGCGTCGATCTGCCCGCCGGTAACATTGATCTTGTGTTTTAGCTTACGCATGCATTTTCTCCCAAAGGGAAACCAATTCTTCGAAATATTTCGCCGCTGTTCTCAAAATTTTGCGCACGTCGCTGCGCTTTGCATTGCCCGGCCGAATGCAGTCGGGCCGGTCGGCAAGCGTGACATCTCCGGAGAAGGTGGGGTCAACGATCACTTCGGTCCGCTCAACAAAACCATGAACATGGCGCGGCTCATGGTCTTGCGGATAGGCAATGAACAGCACGTTTCCGAAACGAAGCGATGCCACGGATTGAGTATAACCCAAGCAACTTGGGTTATCAAGACGGGAGCAAAAACGGGCCGCCCAAAAAACCGGCGGCCTCTACAGAAGCTGGATCAAGGACGGTTTTTTAGAGGACTCACCGTCCCATGTTGTTCGGGACGGTGAGGACACCTTTTTAAGCTGAAGCGAGTCACCACCGCTGGCCAAGTACATCAAGGAAGCCAATCGAATGTAGAAATGCCCAATCGCCCTGTTAAACTCACCACGATGCAATTTAGCTTCGAAGTCCTGAAAACTGATCCTACCGGCGCGCGCCTGGGCCGCCTCACAACGCCGCATGGTGTGGTCGACACTCCTGCATTCATGCCTGTCGGCACTGCAGGCACGGTGAAGGGCCTGACGCAGCAAGCCCTCGGCGAGCTTGGCGTCCAAATTCTGTTGGGCAACACGTATCACCTTTACCTGCGACCTGGCCACGAACGAATCAGGGGCTTTGGCGGACTGCACAAATTTATGGCGTGGCCGAAAGCAATCCTCACCGATTCCGGCGGCTTCCAGGTATTCAGCCTCGCCGATCTTCGCAAGGTGACCGACGACGGTGTGATTTTCCGTTCCCATCTCGATGGCTCCGAGCATTCCCTCACGCCGGCAAAGTCCATCGAGATTCAGCAGGCGCTCGGCTCGGACATTGCGATGGTCTTGGATGAATGCATCGAGTACCCCGCTGACCGCGAACGCGCCGCCGCCGCTGTGAAGCGCACCACTGAATGGGCGCGCCGCTGCCGCGAGTACGCGAAAGACAACGCAGATGCCTCCACCACACCGGGACAAGCGTTATTTGCAATCGTGCAGGGCGGCGTGTACGCCGATCTGCGCCGAGACAGCGCCCACCAGCTTGTGGATCTCGATTTCCCCGGCTATGCCATTGGTGGGCTTGCGGTTGGCGAACCGCATACGCTCTCTTGCGAAATGGCATCCACGGCCGCCGAAGAACTTCCCGTCGACCGCCCGCGCTATGTGATGGGTGTCGGTCTGCCCGAACAGCTTCCAGACTATGTGAAATGCGGTATCGATATGATGGATTGCGTGTTGCCCACACGGAACGCTCGCAACGGGTGCCTATTCACCAGCACTGGCAGGATCAATATCAAGAACGCCAGCTATGCCGCCGATCTTCGCCCCCTGGATGAGGAGTGCTCCTGCATGGTCTGCCGGACCTACTCGCGGGCGTACCTGCGGCACCTTTTTATGGCCAATGAAATCCTGGCCTCGATTTTGAACTCGCACCACAATGTTGCGTTTTTTCTTGACATTATGGCCAAGATTCGACAGGCTATCGCGTCCGGGGAACTAGCGCAATTCTCCTCTGAGCTTCAAGCTCGCATCGCAGCGGGTCAACCCTGAAGCAGGCCGGTACGGAAGCGTGCTCTACTCTGACGCTGCGCGTTCTGGATTTGACCGGAACGTGGATTCCGCCGGAATGAACGGGTGGAGCTCTCGTCGGCAGTGGGTGTCAGCGAAGGGGAGTTGAAAATCCGCGGCAGCGAATTCTGGCACAGTCGCCGAGCGAAGATGGAGTCAAAGAAATGTCAGGCATTTTTTCAACGGGAAGTCTGTCTTTGATGGCCCAGGGACTGGGTGGCGGCAGCTTCATGCAATTCGCGCCGCTGCTGATTATCATGGTGATTTTTTATGTTTTGCTGATCCTTCCCGCGCAGCGCCGCCAGAAAAAGACCCAGGAAATGCTGAACTCCCTGAAAAATGGAGACAAGGTAGTCACCAGCGGAGGCTTGTTCGGCACGATCGTCGGCCTTGAAGGCGACGCCATTCAGCTTCGTATTTCCGATCAGGTAAAAGTGAAAGTACTGCGTTCCGCAGTGGCCACACTCCAACCGGAAGGCAAGGAGGAGTAGCAAGGCCCGTTTCGGGTAAGCTCTGAATGGAGCCTGCCTGAACAACAAACATTTCTACGGAGTCCTGAGCCAGCCAAACCATGAATTCGAACCTCAAGTGGAAAGCAGTCTTCATCGTAATCGTCATCCTGATTTGCCTGATCGGATTGGTTGGGCGGCCCGATTTCCCCCCAAAGTCCTGGGCGGGGATCAAATCGAATTTCGGACAGGTGATCAAGCTCGGTCTGGACTTGCAGGGCGGCACCCACTTGATTTTGCAGGTGCAGGTGCAGGAAGCCGTAAGCCAGGAAACCGATCAGGTCCTGGACAATATCACCAAGCAGTTTCGCGACAAGACCATCCGCTACGACGAGCTTCGCAAGCTGGGCGACACTCAGATTCTGATCCACAACATTGCAACGGAGATGGCCGGCGCCGCGCGTAACATTATTTCCGACCAATTCCCAGATTGGGACATTTCTCCAGCGCCCGGTGAGCCCTCCGGCTACATCCTCACGATGAAGCCGTCGCACATCGCTGACATCCAGCAGAGAACGATGGACCAGGCCGAGGAAACGATTCGTCGCCGTATTGACGCCTTGGGCTTGACCGAACCTCTCGTCGCTCCCTACGGTCAGGGAGACAATGAAATTATCGTTGAGCTGCCCGGCGAAGGCGATCCGAACCGCGCAAAAGGCGTAATTCAGGCTGGCGGACAATTGGAATTGCATCTCGTTCTGGATGGCACACCGTACCCATCTGAGACTGCCGCGCGCGCTGCGCATGGCGGCGTTCTGCCTCCCAATTCGCAACTGGTGCAAGGCAAGGCCACCGCGTCAACAGCCGGTCAGCCTTCGGCTGAGAGTTGGTATGTGGTGGACCGCGTTCCAGTCGTCACCGGACGCGACCTTCGCAGCGCAACCGCCTTGCGTAGCACTAAGAACATCGGATTTTACGATGTGGACTTCGTGCTATCCACTGAAGCGGGCCGCCGGTTCGGTCCCTTCACCGAGCAGAATATCGGCAAACAGTTGGGCATCGTTCTGGAACACAGGCTGCAAACTGCTCCGACAATTAACGGCCGCATCGAGGATACGGGCGTGATCGAAGGCCAGTTTGGCGAGCAGGAAGCCAACGATCTTGGCCTCGTGTTGCGTTCCGGCGCGCTTCCAGCTTCGATCAAATATCTGGAAGAGCGCACCGTAGGCCCTTCGCTGGGTGCGGATTCCATTCGCCACGGCGTTCAGGCCTCGATCGTCAGCCTGGTTGTGGTGATGATTTTCATGGTGGTTTACTATCGGCTGTCCGGCGTGAATGCGGTCGTCGCGCTGATTCTGAACCTGATCATCCTGCTTGCTGCGCTCGCCTATTTCGGCGCTGTGCTGACTCTCCCCGGTATCGCCGGAGTGATTCTGACGATCGGTATGGGCGTCGATTCGAACGTCCTGATCTTCGAACGTATTCGGGAAGAGCTTCGCGCTTCCAAGGCGCCGGTTTCCGCCGTGGATATGGGCTTCAAGCGGGCCTTCCTGACGATTATCGACACCCACGTCACCACGGTGGTTTCGGCTCTATTCTTGGGATTGTTCGGAACCGGTCCGGTACGGGGTTTCGCCATTACCCTGGTCATAGGACTACTGGCAAACCTGTTCACGTCGGTTTACGTTTCGCGTGTGATTTTCGATTGGCACCTGGCGGATATGCCTCGCGAGGCCGAATTAAGCATTTAATGAAAATTTAACGAAGTTGTCCAATTTCGGGAACAAATCGTACCAGGTTGGTGTCAAACTCTAATGGGCCAGAGCGTACATGGAATTCTTTAAACAGATTGATCTGGATTGGATGGGCAAAGCGAAGTACTTCTTCGCTCTTTCTATTACCCTGCTCGTTGTCGGCGGCGCATCGTTAATCGCCCATCATGGCCCCTACTACGGCGTTGATTTTAAAGGCGGTACCGTCGTCTATGTCCGCTTTGCAGGCGCCCCGCCGGTGGACAAGATTCGCGCCGGATTGGCCCAGGTTGGGCTGGGAGAAAGCGTAATCCAGCCGATCAGCGACATCTCCTCATCGAATTCGAATGAGGTAATGATCCAACTCGAAGAAAAGGGCTCGGGTTCGGAAGCACTCGACACCGGCAAGAGCGAGATTCTGAACGCACTCCACGCCACCCTGGGCGCCGGTGAACCCGGCAAGCAGGATTTCAACGCTGCAGGCGCCTCGGCAATATCGGATGCTCTTACGCGCAAAGATTCCCTGAGCCTCGGCACAGGCGCAGGCGACCGGTACGTTCAGATGGGCAATCAGATTGTTGGCTTCCGCGACAAGAATAAGGGCGGCGTCCTGACCAATCTTAACGATCTGTCGGCTGTCGGCATCAATGCTACGTCCATCGCCGCGCTGCAAAGCGCGTTTTACACCAGCGACTTTGCCATCATCAATGTTGAGATCGTCGGCCCCAAAGTCGGTTCCGAGCTTCGCCGTCAGGCGGTTGTCGTTACTCTGTACGCTCTGGCCGGAATGTTAGTTTATATTGCATTTCGCTTCGAGTGGGTGTACGGTGCTGCCGCTGTATTGGCGGTCTTTCACGACGTTCTTATTACATTGGGTTTGTTTTCAATTTTTCATTTTGAGATTTCGCTCACGGTAATTGCAGCATTATTGACTTTGGTCGGTTACTCGATGAATGACACGATCGTGATCTTTGACCGCATTCGCGAAAACACTCGGTTGATGCGCAGAGAGCCTTTTAAAGACATCGTGAATCGTTCGATCAATCAGACCTTGTCGCGCACCATCCTCACCAGCGGTCTGACGTTTCTGACCGTTCTGGTTTTGTTTGTGATGGGCGGGCAGGTGTTGCGCGCATTCTCTTTCGCGCTGGTGGTTGGCATCCTGGTTGGTACCTATTCGAGTTTTGGAATTGCCGCGCCTTTAGTTGTCGCATGGAACCATTGGAGAGGAACAGGCGCGACAGCAGTTGCATCCGGACCCGCAGCCGGCACTAAGCTCCGGAAGGCCTAGGGACACAACCCTGGGGCTTTCGGCAGGAGGATAATAAAATGTTCGACGATCTGCTTGAATCGACAGTGGTCAAGAAAAAGACGAACAAGAGCTGGACGGTAATGATTTCCGCGATTGTTCAGACCACGATCTTGGGAATTCTGATTTTGATTCCGTTGATCTACACCGAGGCGCTGCCCAAGGCGATGCTTTCCACCTTGTTGGTCGCTCCGCCGCCACCGCCGCCACCGCCTCCTCCTCCAACGCCGGTCAAGACCATTGTGAAGCCCGTCGCCCGCTTGATCCAGTCAGGTAAACTGATGCAACCGCGCGCCATCCCTAAGGAAGTCGCGGTGTTCAAGGAAGCCGAGCTTCCTCCGGACGTGATCACTCCCACTGGCCCAACCGGTGTATTCGGTGGCATTCCGGGCGGAAACATTTCCGGCGTCGCGCTTCCTCCTCCGCCCAAGGCTCCTACACCCGCGCGTATCAAGCAGGGCGGTAACGTCACCGCGGCTTCGATCATCACCCAGACGCGGCCAGTGTATCCTCCGCTCGCACGTCAGGCCCGTATTCAGGGAACCGTCACGCTTCATGCCATCATCGACAAGGAAGGCAAAGTCGCCCAGTTAGAGGTCGTGTCCGGCCATCCTTTGCTGGTGCAGGCCGCCCTGGATGCTGTGAAGCAGTGGCGCTACAAGCCCACTCAGTTGAACGGCGATCCGGTCGAAGTCGATACCACAATTCAAGTCACATTTACGATGGGCGGGTAACGGCTGGAAACATCATTTGTTTCTGGGCTTTGCCCTTGTAGGGAATGAGTTCAAGGTAGTATGCACGCAGGGTGGTTGGGTTCAGGTTTTTGGGGCCGATACTAATCGGCCCCAGCGAGAAAATTTCGAACGAACTAAAAAGGAGCGAATCACATGCTTGGGAATCTATCGGTTGCAGCAATGAACCTCATCATCCTGCAGGGCCAGTGGGACCTGAGGACGATGTGGGGCAACATGAGTATCATCGCGAAGGTCGTCGTTGGCATTCTGTTCCTTCTCTCCGCATGGTCACTCGGCGTCATGATCGACCGCGTGCTGATGTACAGCGCAGCCCGCAAGCAGTCCCGCGTTTTCGTGCAGCAGGTTGCCGGAGCATTGCGCGAAGGCAAGCTGGATGAAGCGATCTCCATCGCCGAACGCAACAAGAAGAGCCACATCGCGAAGGTTGTCGCCACCGGCCTTTCCGAATTCCAATCCGCATCCTCGCAAGTAGCTGACATGGAAGTCATCGAAGCTGCCAAGCGCGGTCTCGATCGCTCGGTCGCCATCGTTCACGCGGAAATGAAGCGCGGACTTTCCGGCTTGGCCACTATCGGCTCGACCGCTCCGTTCGTCGGACTGTTCGGCACCGTGGTCGGTATCATCAACGCGTTTAAGGGCATCGAGACCACCAAAGCAACTGGGTTGTCGGCGGTCGCCGGCGGTATTTCCGAAGCTCTGGTCACCACCGCGCTCGGCCTGCTCGTCGCCGTCCCTGCCGTGTGGGCCTACAACTACTTCACCAACAAAGTCGAAGCCTTCGACGTCGAAATGGACAACTCCTCGATGGAATTGGTCAACTACTTCATCACGCGCCGGGCAGGCGGGAAGAAGTAACCCATGTCATACAAGCCAAAAGTTGGCGCACAAATGGCGGCGCCCAACGTCATACCGATGGCCGACATCATGCTGGTGTTGTTGATCATCTTCATGGTGGTCACGCCCATGCTGACCAAGGGCTTGTCGGTGGAGTTGCCAAAGGTCAATAATCCCGAGGATATGCCTGACGCGGATAAAGATGACGCGGTCATCGTCGGCATCTCCGCAGCCGGGGATGTGTACCTGGGCAGCACCAAGTCCGACATCACTCAGATTTCAGAAAAGGTCCGGGACCTGATCTCCGGCAGAATCAACAAGACCGTTTACGTCAAGAGTGACGGTCGCGCCAAATACGGAGACGTCGTCAAAGTCGTGGATGAAATTCGTTCTGCGGGCGTCGATAACGTAGGCTTGGAGACCGAAAAGGCCGAGCGTCGCAACGCGCCCGCGCCGCCGGCGGACTAATCTACCTATCCGCCCCGGCTCGCAATTTCGGGGCGCGGAAGTTTAGTTCTGAGACGGCTTTTCCGGCAGCCCGCCGGACACAGAAAAAAAAGGGTGCGGGGTCTAACCGAACCCGCCGAAATAAGGAGAATCGACTATGGGAATGGATGTTGGAGGAAAAGAAGGCGGCGCGATGGCGACGATGAACGTCGTGCCGCTGATTGATATTCTCCTGGTTCTGATCATCATTTTCATGGTGATCACGCCGCTGACGCCGAAAGGGTTGGATGCGCTGGTGCCACAGCCGGCACCGCCGGACCAGAAGCAACAGCAGGATGTCTCGCAGAAGACGATTGTCGTCCAGATACTCGATACCGGAAAGATCAAGATCAACGACGAGGATGCCACCTGGGATTCTCTCGGGCCCCGTCTTTCGGACGTGTTCAAACAGCGCGCCGAGAAGGTTGCGTTCGTCAAGGGTGATGACGCGGTGCGCTTTTCCGAAGTGGCCCGGGCCATAGACGTGATGCGGGCCTCCGGAATCGACAAGGTTGGCCTGATCACGGCGAACCTCGAAGCCGGAAAATAGTAAGTTCGTCGGGCTTGCTGAACAGGTCTTCGGCAAGCCTCATTTTTCTCTGTCCTGTTTCTTATTGTAATAAAGTTCCTTTGCTCCGGGGCAATGGTGGTGTAGAGTGTGCGGTCGTAACCTGCGCAACAGGCACAATGCAAGCGCGGGAGCGGTCAGCCGGATCGTCAGTGGAACGGGCGCCATGTCAGGGATCGGAAGTTTCTTTGCCCTCTCGGGGGAAAAAATAATCGCGGGGACGGATTGTTTGCCATGAATCCTTTTGCGCATTTTAGGCACACCAGAAAGTTTACATCCGCAGCCATATTGGCGGTCGCATGTATCGTCGCATTCAGCGCCACCGGTTGCGACAAGCTCAAGGCGCGCGACCTGTTGAATAAGGGCGTTGCTGCTTACCGGGACGGGAAATACGATCAGTCCATTGAGAATTTCAAGCAGGCGAAGGACCTCGATCCCACCCTGATGAACGCACGGCTGTATCTCGCCACGGCATACGCCACGCAATACATCCCCGGCGCTCCCTCGGCGGATAACATTCGAATGGGCGAGCAGGCCATCAAAGAATTCCAGGACGTCCTCTCAGCCGATCCCAATAGCATCTCCGCGATCGATGGGATCGGTTCGATTCTCTATAACATGGCTGGAACACCGTACGACAAGGCCAAGTTCGAAGAATCCAAGACCTATCACATGAAGCACATCGCCTTGAAACCCGAAGATCCCGAGCCCTACTACTGGATCGGGGTCATCGATTGGACGATTACGTACCGTTCGAACCTTGAAATGCGCGGCAATTACCGGCTGAAAAACGCGGGCAAGATCCTCAAGGACGAAGATGCGATGCCGCCCCAGGTTCGCGACGATTACACCAAGGAAAATGGACAGTTGATCGATGAAGGCGTCGAAAAGCTGCAAAAGGCCATCGAGCTTCGCCCCAACTACGATGACGCCATGGCCTATCTGAACCTCCTGCTCCGCCGCAAAGCGGACGAAGCGACCACCCCGGATCAGCGTGCCGCTCTGCTCAAGCAGGCTGACGATCTGGTTGACAAGGCCAAGGAAATCAAGCAGAAGAAGATGGAAGAGCCGGCCAAATCCTAGATTCATCCGTAGATCAATCAGTTTTCAAAAGCGGCCCACGGTGGGCCGCTTTTCATTTTTGGGCTACTTTTCACCCATCCGAAGCCTTTTCGCGCATGGATACGCGCAGTCCCTGATCGTGTGTGCTTACGGAACTCTTTTCTCGCCGCGGGCATCAAAATAGACATAAAATAGGCACCAAGAAGAATGTCATCTCTGGAAAAACCCGCGGTACTGGCTTCTCTGGTTGGCAGCAAGACAGAGCGCACGACGCGTGCGCTGCAGGCGCGGTTCCTTGAACTGGTGGAGAAGGTCCGCCAGACCCGCCCCGCCAGCGATATCGATCTGTTGCGGCGCTCGTTCGAATTTGCCGCCGAGCAGCACCGCGCGCAACTGCGCAAGTCCGGCGAACCATATCTTTCGCACCCGCTGGAAGTCGCCCACATCCTGGCGGACATGAAGCTGGATATCACGACGCTTTGCGCCGCCCTGCTGCACGATGTGGTGGAAGACACGCGAATTCCTTCCTCTCGCCTAGTGGAGCGGTTCGGCCCGGATATCGCCCGTCTGGTGGAAGGCGTCACAAAGATCAATCGCCTGGATTTGCTGGCGCCCGAGGCCCGCCAGGCGGAGAACGTCCGCAAGATGCTTCTCGCCATGGTCAATGATGTTCGTGTCGTGGTGGTGAAACTTGCGGACCGGCTCCATAACATGCGCACTCTCGGTTTTCTCAACGCGGAAAAACAGCAGCGAATCGCGCGCGAGACCCTGGATATTTACGCTCCCATTGCGCACCGGCTCGGCATGGGATTGATTCGCGGGGAGTTGGAAGACCTGGCGTTCAGTTATCTGGAGCCGGAAGCGTATCAGGAGCTTCAGAAAACTGTCGTATCGAAGAGGAAAGAGTTCGAAACATTTCTGGTGGAGTTGCAGGACACCGTTCGCAAACGGCTGCAAGAAAACGGAATTTCAGCCGAAGTCGAGGGACGGGTCAAACGGCTTTACTCGATTCACCAGAAGAGCCTGCGCCAACACCGGACCATCGACCAGATTTACGACCTGCTTGCCGTCCGCGTGATTACCGACACAATTCGAAATTGTTATGCTGCGCTGGGTGTGATTCACCAGGTCTGGCGGCCGGTGCCCGGAAGGTTTAAGGATTACATCGCCATGCCGCGGCCCAACCTGTACCAATCGCTGCATACAACGGTGATCCATGCGGGGCAGACGTTCGAAGTGCAGATTCGCACGAATGAAATGCATCGCATCGCGGAGCAGGGAGTCGCCGCGCACTGGCGATACAAGGACGGCAAGGACGTCTCCGACGCCGACGATCAGCGCATCTTGTGGATGCGGCAGTTGATCGAATGGGTCAAGGAGATGCAGGAGCCTTCGGAATTCATGTCCACGCTGAAGGTGGACCTCTACCCCGAAGAAGTTTACGCATTCACGCCGAAGGGGAAAGTGCTGGCGCTCCCGCGCGGCGCCACGCCGGTGGATTTTGCGTACGCCGTTCACACCGAAGTTGGAAATCAATGCATCGGCGCGAAAGTGAATGGGCAGATCGTTCCGCTGCGACATCGCCTGACCAACGGCGATGTGGTTGAGGTCCTTACGCAGAAGGGCCACGCCCCGAGCCGCGATTGGCTGAACTTCGTTCGAACTTCCCGCGCGCGAAGCAAGATTCGCCACCACATCAACTTCATCGAGCGGAGCCAGGCCACAGAAGTCGGCCGCCGGCTTCTTGAGCGGGAGGCGCGCCAGGCAGGACGCAGCCTGAAGAAAATTCCGGAGGCAGATCTTCTCCGCGTGGCCTCCGAGCACGGATGCGCGAAGCTGGAAGACCTGCTGGCCGATTTGGGATACGGAAAACTCTCCGCCCGGCAAATTCTTTCCGGGGCATTGGGTGAGCCACTATCTGAAAAGCCGGAACAGGCGGAGGAAGTTCCCGCCAAGATCGTATCGACCGTCAAACGCATGTTGCGGGTCGGCGAGGGCACCTTACAAGTCGGTGGGCAGGACGACCTGATGATCTTCCGCGCCAAGTGCTGCAATCCGATCCCTGGAGACGACATCGTCGGATATGTGACCCGGGGGCGCGGCGTAGCTGTCCATTCCAAGGCATGTCCCAATGTTCAGAATTTGCTGTACCAGGTGGAAAGAAAAATCGATGTGGAATGGGGCGGCGCCGCCGGGTCCGTTTATCCAGTGAACCTGATGATTCGCGCGCAGGACCGGCCGGGAATGCTAGCGGACATCACCAGTGTAATCAGTGAAACCGGCTCGAACATTCGAACGCTGGGAAGCCACCCTGACAATTTGCACGCCCGTATCGATCTGACTCTGGAAATTACCGACCGCAAGCACCTGGAGCGCATCATTTCGAATATCCGGAAGATTTCCGGGGTCTTCGGTGTCGAACGCCTTTACAAAATCTAGTTCTACTAGTTGACCATCCCGGCACACATCGGTGCCACTGGCATTCAGCACAGCTACAATGAAAGGGATGTCCTCTCGCATTTCTTCGTGGTCTTGCCATACGCCGTGCGTTTTACTTTCTGCCTTAGTGTGCTTACTCTTACCGCTTGCCGCCTGCAAGAAGGCCGAGCCAGTCAACACGCAAGCGCTCGACGATGCGGGGATGTGGTTCAACAGTGTGGCCGAGCTGCGCAGCATGAACGTTTCGAATGCCGAGATCGGCGAACTGGCCAAGGCGCGTCAGGCGGGGCTTACCGACCCGTCTTGCGTTGAGCTGATTAAATTGGCGCGTAGTCGCCAGCAATCTTTTTCCGGGGGGCAATCGATCGCGGAACTGCTGTCGACGGGAGTTCCGGAGCAAACGGTGCTGGAATTGGCGCGTATGAATCAATTGGGATTGTGGGCTGGACAGGCACAAGCACTGCACTTGGCTGGATTGTCGGACAAAGTGATTCTGGCCGTCGCGCAGCGGCGCTCCCAGAATTTGCCCGTGCTTTCGGGAGAAAAACTCGGTGAATTAAGGAATGCCGGAACAAGCGACGCGGTTATTCTGGACATGGTGCAGAAAGGTATCACTGAGGAACAGGCGTCCAACTACATTGTCCAGCGTCAGAACGCCGCGGGCGGACACGGATTTGTGTATCAGGGGCACGGCCACAAAAAACGCAGATAGCGCAAATGCCATCAGGCAGGAAATGAGTGCGTGTGGAGCTTGAAATTGTACAGGCCGGCAATCCAGTGCTGCGGCAGCAGGCGCGTCCGCTTACCACGGCGGAGACAACCGGCAATGAAATCAGAAAATTAATTGAGTCCATGCGCAGGATCATGCACGAAGCGCCAGGCGTTGGACTGGCGGCTCCCCAGGTTGGACTCCCTATCCAGCTTGCCGTAATTGAGGATCGCGAGGAATATCACAAGGACGTCCCAGTCGAGCAGCTTCGCGAGCGCGACCGGCGGCCCCTGCCGTTTCACGCCATCATAAATCCCAAAATTGTGGAAGCCAGCGGTGATTTGGTGGAATTCTACGAAGGATGTCTGAGCCTTTCCGGATTTTCGGCTCTAGTGCCCAGAGCGCGCAGGGTTCGCGTGGAATATCTGGATGAGCATGGGGCAAGCAAAACCGTGGAAGCGACGGGCTGGTACGCGCGGATTCTGCAACACGAGATCGATCATTTGCGCGGAACACTTTACATCGACCGCATGCATTCCCGGACGTTCACGTCGATGGACAATTGGAATGAGTTCTGGAAGGGCAGGCCGGTGAGCGAAATTAAGCAGTCTTGTAACGTCGTGTCGAAATAATAAATACCTGCCTGAATCTGCAATGAATCCGTCCTTTTTTAAGCGCTTCTAAGTCGCTTGTTTTCGATCGATTTAACCGGGGTGGAAAAAGATTTCCACATTATTACCCTGCAAAATCCGATTCTTTAGGCACATTTTCGGCCTTTCGTACTGTAGCCTCACAACTTTCCGAATGCTAGCGTGTTCGATGAAGTGTGCAGACTCCGACAAAAGTTTCGAGGGCTGCCGATCGAAATCCATACAGGAGTACAGGAGAAAAATCATGACACCTACAAAATTCATCTTGAACGGCGCGGTTCTTATTGCACTGGCGGTACCCTCGGCATTCGCGCACCAAGTGATTCAAGAGCGCAAGGAAAATCAGCAGGATCGCATCGCCAACGGCGTCCAGAGCGGGCAGCTGACCGCCGCGGAAACCAAGAATCTGGAAACGAAAGAGACGGCGTTGAACAAGGAAGAGCACAACATGCGCGCCGACGATAACGGCAAGCTTACTGCCGCCGACCGCGCCAAGTTGACTCGCCAGCAGAATCATCTGTCGAATCAGATTTACCGAAAGAAGCACAACGCGCGCACGCAGTAATTATTTATTGCGTTGGACCGGCCCTGTTGCGTGCGGGGCCGGTCCACCCCTTTCGAGTCCGATTCAATCGATTCCGCTAATCCCCCCTGCTGGAATTCGCGAGAAATTTTGATGACGTCGTCAACGGTCCCCGGTAAGATCATCGCGCCTTGAATGTTCAACTTCGTGTCCGGAAGATTATTTTCGGCCCTCTGAATTCAGGGTAACTAAAGTTCGCACCCGATTCAGGAGGAATGCATGATCGAACCAGTGGCCACAGATCGAGGACCGAAAGCAATCGGCCCCTACTCCCAGGCAATTAAAGCCAACGGCTTTGTTTTTTTTTCAGGACAAATTGCGCTCGATCCGCAAACACAGCAAATTGTCGAGGGCGACGTTGCCGCGCAAACCGAGCGGGTTCTGGAAAACCTGAAGGGAATCGCGGAGGCAGCGGGCTCGTCCCTGCAGCACGTAGTGAAGACGACCGTGTTTCTCGCCGACTTGAAGGATTTTGCGGCGATGAATGAAGTCTATTCGCGGTATTTTGTGCACCACCCGCCGGCCCGTTCGACGGTCGAGGTGGCACGGCTGCCTCGCGATGTGCGGGTTGAAATAGAAGCTATCGCACTTCTCTAGCTGACCCCTATAACGCCCGCCTTTTATAGTCTATGCGAGAACTGTAAAATAGAGGCGTCAGCGGCTAAAGCCGGAATGATTTTGCAGAGTTTATGTCGTGGCTGAAGCCACGACCCACAAACATTTCCGAGCTCCCATACGGGATCCTCTAGCCCCTCCGCCAATCGCGTTCCTTCTGTACGATTTTTTGCACATAAGTGCCTTAATCGGTGAACTTTAGAGCAGGCCGGACCGCCTTCTGGTTCTCCTGGGCCTGGCCGCCGGCCGTAGAGTATTGAATCCACGAAACCAATTTGGCGCAGGGGGTATCTAAGACAGTGGATGCCCGCTTGCTTGTAAGCCTTTCTGTCGATTGGTTCTTGACTCAAATTGAAGCCCCTGAATCGGTGGCGGATATGGTTTCAAAAGCGCTGCGGTTGGTATAGATTATTGCTAGTCCGCGCGGCGGCTTCACCTGTGGGGGGAGGCCTTTCTTGTCTGAACGGGAGAAAATCAATGCAACGGGACCCGATCCTGTCACCGGGCCTGCCTTCCTCTCTGTCCCGAGGGACTTATGGAATCGAATGCGAGCGGACCTGAAGGCTACCTCGCAGGGACCTGATTTCGGGAATGCCGGTTTCTCCTCTGAACTTCATGGTTTGTTGGACGTTCTTCTCTCCGTCCGTAAGCGGATTCTGGCTAATACTGTTCTGCGCCGCTGGATGAAATCGTGGACGTGGATTCTGGCGGGACTGATCGTTGCCGCTTCAATAAGCCCAAAACTGGCCTGGGTCGTCATCCTGGCGGCAATACTTGCGGGCATCGGAGTCGCCTTTGCTATGGCATGGACCTGGCGGGCGCGGCCTTCGGCTTATGAGATAGCCTCACGTGTCGATTCTGCGGCGGGGCTGCGCGACCGGCTATCGACTGCGGTTCACTTCGGTGTGGTTGAGCAGCCTGACGCGATGATGCTGCGCCAGCGTCAGGACGCGCTTTCCCGCGTGCCGCAATTGAATGCGACGGGGCTGTTTCCCATCCAGTTTCCAGCTTCGGCGACTCGTATCCTGGCGCTGGCCGTTGTCGCTTCAGGACTCTTCGCATACCGTGTTTACCACAAGCCGCCAATCATTGCGTTACTGCAATCGACGGCCCGATCACAACTGGTGCAATCGATTCTTTCTCCCATCACGAATGCGATGGAGAAAGACCTGCAACGCACCGTGGCCTTGGTGAATACCGAACTGGAGACACCTGCCGACGAAGTTCATCCTGGGGATGACGTCCCTGTTGCGGACGACCTGTGGCAGCCCGAGAAGGACAAAGGCTCCAAGGCAGACGCCAAGGATGCGATGGACGCTAATTTTGGCGACCCGGATAAGTCTGGCAATCCGGACCAGAACAAGCAGGGGGATATGAAGTCTGGCGACCAGCAGCAGGGAGATCCCCAGCAATCGCAGGATGGAAATGGGAATGAGGGCAAACCCGGAGACTCCCAGCAAAAGGAATCGCAGAACGGGTCGGAGAGCAAGTCTCTGTCGCAATCGTTGAAGCAGGCGCTGAAAGACATGATGTCGAAGTCGAAGAGCGATCAGGCAAAGCAGCAAGCGGATGCACAGAAGTCGCAGCAGGGCGGCGATTCGCACCAGCCACCCAACGCCGATTCAAACAAGAAGAGCGATTCGCAGGGATCTTCGGACGCGCAGCAGAAAGCTTCACCGAATAGCGCGAGTGGAGCGGGAACTCAGCAAGGCTCCAAGGACCTGAAGAAAGATCAGGTTTCTTCTCCCGACCCCAAGGGGACTCCCGACCGGATTGGCCTGGAAGCGACCGGATTCAAGGAACAGACGCGGGTGCGAGTCGATCCGGGCACGGGCACGGCGAAATTGGCAGTTCGCGATGTGACGACGCAAGGCATGGTTGTGACCAACGGCGCGGAGCAGGAAAACATTCCGGCGCGCTACCGCTTGTATGTGCAGCACTATTTCGAGCACGCGAACAGCGATCAGAAATAAATTTAAACCCGATAAAATTAGAATGCTGGCTAAAAGGATGGGTTCATGACGGGATCGGCTCAAATGGAAGGTCAGACGGGTAATCCATCTCTCGGCCAGCAGGCTGAACTTCTTGCGAAAAAAATGCAGGAGGTGCGCAGCGAAATCTCCAAGGCGATTGTGGGCCAAACGGAAGTCGTGGACGGGGTGTTGAACGCGCTGCTTGCGGGCGGACATGTGCTGCTGGAGGGCGCGCCGGGCCTGGGCAAGACCATGCTGGTGCGCACGCTGGCGCAGGCTGTGGCGCTGAAGTATTCGCGCATCCAGTTCACACCGGACCTGATGCCCGCCGACGTGATCGGCACGTCGATGGTGCAGGAAGGCGGCGAGGGAAAGCACCTGCTGGGTTTTCAGCCCGGTCCGATCTTCACCAATTTGCTGCTCGCCGATGAAATCAATCGCGCCACGCCGAAGACGCAATCCGCGCTGCTCGAAGCGATGCAGGAAAAGCAGGTCACCGTTGGGCATACTTCGCACCAACTGGAAGAGCCCTTTTTCGTGATGGCCACGCAAAACCCGCTGGAAATGGAAGGCACGTATCCGCTGCCCGAAGCCCAGCTCGACCGTTTTTTGTTCAAGTTGCGCGTGCCATTTCCCGGACGCGAAGACCTCCACGAAATTCTGGATCGTACGACGGCGGGCGCAGGGCAACAGGTGGCTTCGGTGATCCACGGGCCGGAGATTCTGGAGATGCGGCGCGTGGTGAGGACCGTGCCCATTGCGCCGCACGTTCAGGAGTACGTGGTGAAGCTCGTGCTGGCCACGCATTCGGAGGGCCGCGAAAATCTGCTGGCGAACAAATACATTCGCTACGGAAGTTCGCCACGCGGAGCCCAGACGCTGATACTTGGCGGGAAAGTCCGGGCCTTGCTGGAAGGGCGATTCAACGTGAGCATGGAAGACATTCGCGCGTTGCTGCTGCCTTCCCTGCGCCATCGAATTATCCTGAACTTCGAAGCACAGGCGGATGGCCGGACGACCGACGATTTGCTCGACGAGATCGCCGGGAAGATAAAATAAAACTGAGAATGCCGGTGTTGCGGTAGAAATGCAGTCCAGCGCAGCGAGAGGCGCGCCGGACATGGGACCTTTTTCCCTTTTGCACTGACCACGATGAGTTCACCGCTTTTACTCGACCGCGAATTTCTGAAGACGCTCGAGCAGGTCACGCTGCTGTGCCGCAATAATCTTGCGGGGGCGGTGGGACCCGAGCACCGCTCGCGCACGCGCGGGCCGGGGATGGAGTTCGCGGATTATCGGCGATACAGTTTCGGCGACGATCCCCGCTCGCTGGACTGGAGCGCCTACCTTCGGCTGGGAAAACTCTTCCTGAAAATTTACGAGACCGAGCAGCACATTCCCGTGCGCATTCTTCTGGATCACAGCGAGTCGATGGATTGCGAAAATGCGGATGAATCGAAATTTCTGTACGCCCAGCGGCTGGCGGCGACGTTTGCGTATCTGGCCCTGCTGCATCTGGACACTGTTTCGATCGTGCCGTTTGCCGAGCACCTCAATAAACCGTTGATCGTTTCCGGCGGGCGCGACCGCCTGTGGCCGGTGCTTCAATTTTTGGGCGAGCATTCCTGCGCGGGCGGCACAAATCTATTTGGCGCGGCCAAGGAATTCCTGGGAAATTTTAAATCGCGCGGCATTGTCTTTATGATCTCGGATTTTTTCGACGAGCAGGGAGCCGAAAACGCCGTCGAGATGCTGCGGTCGGCGGGACACGATTTCGTTCTGGTGCAAGTACACAGCGCGGAGGAGCAGCGTCCATCCGCCGCCGGCGAGCTGATTCTGGAAGATGCGGAAACTGGAAAGCATCGCACGGTGGATTGTTCGCCGGCTAGCACGGCCGCATATGAAAAAAAATTTCTTGAATTTTCCGCGCGTATAAGGCGAATGGCCTTGCGCAACGGCGGACGATACGCCCGCGCGGTGACCAACATTCCCTATCAGGAGTTTGTATTGCGCAGCTTGCGGAGCGGGCAGGTGCTGGCATGAACTGGCTTGCGCTCAGCCCGTTGCAGGTTGCCGGGATTTGGACCACGCTGGCTGCGGTGGCCCTTTGGTTCTACCTGCACCATCGGCGTCCGCAAAACCGGCGAGTATCCACGCTGCGGTTCTGGACCAGCGTGCAGCCGATTGCGCAGCCGCGGCGGCGGCGTTTGCGTGAGCCGTGGGCGCTGCTGGCGCAGGTTCTTTTTCTGCTGCTGATTATTCTGGCGCTGGCGAATCCTCGGTGGGGCGTCAACTTCGAGGGGCGCAGCGTGGTGGTTGTTCTCGACACTTCGATTTGGTCACAGGCGCGGCCTGTGGGTTCGAGTTCCTGGATCGACAAGGAACGCACGGAGGCTCTGCGCCTTGTGGACTCGCTGCCGTCTGCCGATCGCGTGCTTTTGCTCCCGGCAGAAGCCGACGCGCCGCCTCTTCTGCCGTTTACCGTTGACCGCGGAGCTTTGCGTCGAGCGATTGAGCAAGCGTCTGCGACCAGCGGCATTGCGGATATTCCGCGCGCCCTGGCAATCGGACGCGCGGCTCTCAACGGCTCACGGCGCGGCCTGCTTGTTTACGTGGGGCCGGGAATGGTCGATCGGCAGCAAGCTAATGCGCTCGATACATTTCGCGCGGCGATGGAAACACCGGCCAACGGCGCGGGGCAAGCGCAGTTTCTGGTTCGGCTGGTCAGCGACGATTCGCCTGTCGAGAATCGCGGAATTACGCGGCTTTCCCTGCGCCGCGACGCGGCACGGCCGGACGTCTGGCATCTGCTCACGCAGTTGAAAAATTACGGGCATGAAAAGTCTGATGTAGTCCTTAAATTGTCGGTGAGCGGCCAGCCGCTTGGGCAAAGAGCGGTCTCGCTTGCGCCCGGCGAACTAACCAATGTAGGGAACGAACTGACGTGGGGGAGAGGCGGCCTGCTCCAGGCGGAGATCGGTCCATCCGACGTGTTGGGCGCGGACGATCGGGCTACAGTGAATTTGCCCACATTTCGTCCGGTGCATGTGGCCTTGTTTGCGAATGCTTCGCCGTTTGCCACCAATTTGCTGAACGTGCTTGCGAGCAATCCTTATTTGCAGCCGGAGATCGGAAACTCGACGGGCGTTACTCCAGATGTTGCGATTTACGCCGGTTCGAGTCTGCCTGCGCAGCCCGCCTACAATTCCATTTTGTTTGTGAGCGGGCAGCCGTCGAATCCGCAGCGTACAGTTCGCCTGGTCGGTTGGAATTCGCAGCATCCTGCGACAAAGTGGGTCAACACGCACGACGTGAGCGTTCGCAATCCAGCGCAACTTATGGTGCAGCCGGGCGACGTCGTGCTGGCTTCCGCCGAAGGGACTCCGCCAACTCCTCTCATTCTGGCTCGCGAGCAAAATGGCCACAAGATGCTGATTGTCGGATTCGATCCGCAAAACTCGAATTTCGTTCAGCAATCGGCATTTCCTCTTCTCATGGCTGGCGGCATCGAGTGGATGACGCATTCCGTGGATGAGTCCGTCGACTCGCTCTCGGTGGGAGAGACAGATTTGCCGGGGCCCGTGACGCGAATAATTTCTCCGTCGGGCAAGGATGTGCCGTTTGCGCGCAAAGGGCAGGACGTGCATTTTCTGACGACGGAAACGGGAATGTACCGCGTGGTTGCGCCGAGCGGAGATACAAATTTCGCGGTGAATACGCCTTTGCTGCCGGCCGAGCGCATGGTGGTTACATCTTCGGAATCGGCTGCGGTCGAATCGGAACCGCGCCAGCAAGCTCCGTGGGATTTCTGGCGCTGGCTGGTTTTGCTGGGCGCTGTCGCGCTATGGCTGGAATGGTGGCTCTACTATCATGGCCGTGAGAGCAAGCGGGGAATTGAGATGCAATCGTTATCCGGCGATGGAGAAGATCCGTATGAGGAAGATGAATTCGATCGCACTTCGGACCCATCCGAAGTTCGCAAGACGAACCTGGTGATTTAGGCGGGAAATGACATTCGACCAGCCCATGCTTCTTTTGTTGCTCCTGCTGCTGCCGGCTCTCTGGTGGTGGATGAAGAAATTGCCGGGAGCATCGACCGCCTGCCTCGCGCTGAAATGCGCAGTATTCGCTGTGCTGGTGTTCGCTCTCGCCGATCCGTGGGCGCCGATGCGTGAGGAAAAACTGGCGGTCACTGTGTTAATGGATACGTCCGCCAGTATGCCGCGCGAATCGCTGCAACGCGGCGCGGCGATGCTGCGCGATCTGGTGAGTAAGAATTCCGACGCGGAGCTTCGACTGATTACGTTTGCAGGGCACCCGACGCTGCGCAATGTTCCCAAGCAAGCCGATAAGGTCAGCATTCCTGAAGGCGTGGACGCAAAAGATGGAATGGTGACGGACATCGAAAGCGCCATGGACCTGGCGCTCAGCACTTTTCCGGCGCAGGGTGCGCGGCGAATTCTGCTGATCAGCGATGGAAATGAGAATCACGGCCATGCGCTGACTGAATCGTTGCGCGCGCGGGAGCGAGGCATTGCAGTGTTTACAGCTCCGGTGGGCGGCACCGCGCCGTTGCCTGTGAAGGTGTTGAGCATTGCAGCTCCATCGGATGTTTTTTCCGGCGAACGATTTACTCTGTCCTTGCAGCTTGACAGCGCGGGCTCGATTCCGGCGCGCGTCTGGATTACTTCGCAGGGGCAGGAAATTGGTTCGGTGAAAACTGACCTGCACACCGGCGCCAACGCAGTCGATCTCGAATCGAGAATCTCTGAAAGCGGCGTGAACTTGATGGAGGTGCATATCTCCAGCGGGAGCGCGGAACAGGTGCTGTTTTCGCAGGCGGTGACGGTGCGCCAGCCGCGCGTGCTGTACGTAGCCGGCGGGCATCAGGTATCTCCTCCGCTGCTGGATACGTTGAAGAAGGCTAAAGTCGATGTGGAAACGACGACCAGTTTTCCGCTGAATCCATCGACTCGGGCGTGGGACGCAGTTCTGCTTGACAATTATCCCGATCACGAACTTTCCGAAGAGGAAGATGCGGCCATCGAAAAATATGTGGACGCGGGGGGCGGGCTGATTTTCATTGCCGGCGACAGCAATGCCAAGTTAGCCCAGGAACCGAAGACTCCGGTGGAGAAGATGCTGCCGGTTCGCGGGGCGCCGCCGCCGGAAAAACCCATCGCCGTTGTGCTGGTGCTGGATAAGTCTGGAAGCATGAGCGGTCCGAAAATCGAAATGGCGCGGGAAGCGGCGCGCGCGAGCATGAAGACGCTACGCCCGATCGACAAGATCGGCGTGATTTCTTTTGACGAGAATTTCAATTGGGTCCTGCCGCTGGGACCGGCCGTGGACCTGGAGAGCAAGAGCAGCCTGATCGGCCAGATCGCCGCCAGCGGCGGAACGAAAATCTATCAGGCACTGCAGGCCGGCTTCGAGGCCATTCAGAACGAACAGGCCAGCCACAAACACATTATTTTGCTCACCGACGGCGTTTCGACGCCCGGCACGCAGGAGGATTTTCCGGCGCTGGAGCGGGATGCCGTCGCGAAAAAAGTCACGATCTCCACGATCGGGGTGGGCGACTACATTAATCGCGACCTGCTCGATGAAATCGCGCATAAGACCAAGGGGCAGGTTCATTTCGTCGAGAACCCGGAGTCGATTCCGCAAATCATCAGCGCGGAAGTTCGTAACCAGGAAGATTTGGCGATTCAGGAGCGCCCGGTGCGCGCGGTTCGCATCCGTCCGGTGGAATTTACCGACGGGATCGATTTCACCAAGTCACCGCGCCTGCGGGGATTCGTGCAAGCGGAAGCGAAAGAGGGCACGGAGACGATCCTGCGCGTCGATAAGAACAAGCCATTGCTGGTGCGATGGCGGTATGGCCTGGGCCGCGTGATTGCATTTATGTCTGACGCCAAAAGCCGCTGGGCTGCGCCGTGGGTGCGCTGGGAATCGTTCGGAACGCTTTGGCCGCAAATGGTCCGCGACGTTTCTCACCGAGACCGCACCGTGCGCGCCGGGGTTCGCCCCGGAACGGCCGAAGGCGAAGAGGTGGTGTTCTACGACGTGCTGGGGAATGCGGACGACCCCGCGGCGGCTGCGATCAGCGCTTCCGGCCCTCCGCACATTCTTGTGAACCTGCCCGGGGAAGCTCCCCATTCGATTTCGCTTGAGGAAACGTCGCCGGGGCATTACGAAGCGCGCATTCCGGCCGGTCAGGGCGGACTGTATCGAATTGTTTCCGACAATGCCGAGCTGGTGCTGCCCGAGGCCGGATTTTATCGTGAGGCGGAAGAGATGAAACCTGCGGCCGTAAATACGGGGCTGCTTAACGAAATCAGCAGAGTGACTGGCGGCCGCATGCGTCCTTCCATCGAGCAGTTGCTGACCGACCGAGAAAGCCTGGTGCGCGAACGAAAAGCCCTTTGGCCCTACTTGCTGATTCTCGCTTTGATTCTCAATCTTTTTGAAGTTGCGTTACGGAAGGGCTTCTTCGAACGTTTGGCCTCATGGCTGCGTCAGCGAATGCCCGGGCAGTCGCACACTCAACCCGCATAAAGCTAACGCGCGGCCGTTTGTATTTGAATTTCACGAGTCACCAGTCACGAGTCACCAATCACCTTCCTAATGTGGCATCCATCTCGGATTCCCCGTAAACAGGCCATCGACAATTCCAATCCGGTAGCACAAAAATAATCCGAAACTTACGCTCACCACTCCTGAGGCGACCACCAGACTGCGATTCAGTTGCGCGAAATGGCGAATCGAGTATGCAAACGGAAGCGCAATCGCCACGGTAATCAGCATCATTCCGGCAACAGTGCCGAGTCCGAACACGAGCAGGTATCCGATGGCCCACGACGGACGATGAATGGTGGTCAGAACCAGCAAAGCCACTGCAGCCGATCCCGCAAGGCCATGCAGGATGCCCACGATTAACGGCCGCAGAATATGAAACAGGCTCAATTGTTTCCACCACTGCGGGGTCCATCCGAGGATGGAAACTCCGTCCACAAAAATAGGCTCGCCTTCGTCATCGTGCGTATGGACCATCCAGCGCCCTAGAATCATGTGCGAGTGTGCGTCCGGCCCAAGCCGCCGAATCGTGAGCCATGCGACTGCCCGGCGCAGCAGGCCTGTGAGATTTAAAATGCCCAACAGGATCAGCATGCATCCGACCGACAACTCCATGGCGAGTCCAATCCGGGGCGGAATGAACAGTTTGAACAGGATAATGCTGGAGCCGACCGCAAGAATGGTTAGCGTGTGCCCCAAACCCCAAAGCGCGCCGATGGCGGTTGCGTGAGACAAAGTCCGCTCGCGGCTGACGATAGTCGTCACTGCCACAACGTGATCGGGATCTGTGGCGTGCCGCATGCCGAGAAAAAAACCAAGCAGCACGATGGCGAGCAGTGTGGCCATTAATATTTCCTATGCTCGAACGGCGGCAGGCCCACAACCAATTCGCGAGCCGCGTCCCAGAGTTTCTTGTTCATTCGAGTCATTTCCGATGCAGTGTGCGCCAGATATCGAATTATGCAACCACCGCGAGAGAATAGGCTCACACCTCCTTTGATCTGTGGCTCGGTTTCGAGTTCTGCGTTCATTGCCGTGGCCACTCGCTGCCAGTTTCCGAATCCATCGGCGAACAGGCCGAGGCACGCCATGTAATCGAAGTCGCCCATCGCTCCGGCAAGTGTGGGTGTATGACGAGCCGGATCGATCTTCGTCCGATTGAGAAAAACCGGTCTGCCGCAAATATAGATTTCCATTCGAGAATCGATTTGGGTGAAATTCCAGCGCTCGCCGTGAGCAACTCTGCCGCACGCCATGGAATCGAGAACGATGGCCCTGCTTCCGCGCCCCATTTCGAGGCGTAGCGATTGTCGCAGCGCCGAGCCGACATGCGGGATGACGTGATCGGGAAGATATTCGAGCGTGGCCCCGGCGCCCAGTGTGATCGTGGTTTCGAGGACCGCGGGTTGCCGCTCGGTTCGATAGATTCGAGTCGCCGAAGGTGTCGTCAAACAAACATGAGTGTCGGATTCCTGCAGAATCTCCGTGACTAAATGATCGCCGCCAAGCACGCCGCCTGTCGGATTCAGGAGCATCAGGTAGGAGGTTCCGTCCTCCATCTCAAGCGGCGTTAAAACTTGCAGAGGCAGCGTGAATCGCGATTGGCACAGGATAGTCTTCGGGCCACGTCGTTCGAACCGCAGCCGCAGGTGTCCGTCCCGCCCTGCGCGCTCAGGATTCAAACAGGAGGGAGTGACGGATCCATTTAATGAGGGTGTCCACTCCCACGCCGGTTTTAAGATTTGTAAAGACGTATGGCCTCTCTCCACGCATGCGTTTTGCGTCACGATCCATCACGGCAAGGTCTGCGCCCACGTATGGCGCGAGGTCGATTTTGTTAATGATGAGGATTCCGGAGGTCATGATCCCCGGCCCACCTTTTCGCGGAATTTTTTCGCCCTCGGCTACGTCGATCACGTAAATCGTGGCGTCGACAAGTTCCGGACTGAACGTGGCGGCCAGATTGTCTCCGCCGCTTTCGATGAACAGAATATCGAGGTCCGGAAATCGCCGGATCAGCAGATCGCTTGCTTCCAGGTTCACCGATGCGTCCTCGCGAATCGCGGTGTGCGGGCATCCGCCGGTTTCCACGCCGACGATGCGGTCCGGTGGAAGGACTCCGCGGCGCGTCAGGAATTCGGCATCTTCGCGCGTGTAAATATCATTTGTGATTACCGCTAGGTGATAGGTGGACTTCATCCGCGTGCAGAGCGATTCCACCAGAGCAGTTTTCCCCGATCCCACCGGGCCGCCAACGCCGATTTTTAGCGGTTTTGAAATCATGAGCGGAATAACCTCGCATCCAGCAGCGCGTGTCGCATGCTGGCAATTTCCAAAGTTGGAGCAAAAGACCACATGTCTTCCTGCGTTTTCTCGTGCGCATTTTCCGCGAGCTTTTCAATCAACGGCTTTATCTTCCAAAGGATGCCTTGGCCTGCAAGTTGCCCCAGCGGCATGAGCCGGAGCGTCGCGCCCACCAGCGCCGCACTAGCCGAATAGAGATATGCACTCAGCATTTCGCGCTCGGGCCACTTCATCACACCACCAATCATTCCGACAATTACTGGATGATGCCCGGGCGTGATGTCTTTTGCGACTGCTTCCGAAAAATCCGCCAGGAGAGCATGCGTGGAAAAGTGATTCGCAACGCGCAGCGTCTGTCTTCCCATTTGACGGCTTGCGTCGCGCAGTTCGGCGGCTGTTTTCATTGCGTCGAGCCGTTCATCCAGCGCGAGGCATGTTGCAAGGTCTCCTGCTTTCGCCGCACGCGACGCGCACACCACCGCGACCGCATCGGTTGGAGCCACGGAACTTTCCAGATGGACTCTCAGAAAATCTTGGACTCCGGCTGCGTCCGAAATTTCCCCAGATTGCACGCAATATTCCAAGCCGAACGAGTGCGCGTACGCCCCTGCCGGGAAGAGTCCGTCGGCAAATTGCAGCAGGCTGAGAAAATTATCCATGCAGGTGGCTCTGAGTATTTCCAATGGGATTGAATACAACCTGGCGGCGCTGCCACGGCGCGCCCAGACGGTCCATCAGGCGGACCATCGCTTTATCGTCGGGCACCAATATCTTATTTTCCTCCAAGGCGAGCGGAAAATGCCGGTTTCCGACTTCGAACGCGATCTTTACTGCTTCCTTGTAGCCGGAAGGAACAATTTCGAGCACAGCCTCCGTGGCAGCTTCTACTCTTAAAAACCAATCCGTTGCAACCCACAAAATTGCGTCCGGCGGAACCGTAGTTCCAGTGGGAAGAGCAACGCCGATTTTTCTTCCGTTGGCTGTGGTGAAGCGCCCGCGCATCCAGCGCCGCTGTTCCCACGCAAGAACGAGCCTGTCCTCTTCCTTGCCCTGTAAAGTGTCCGCTCTCACCGGAGCAATCAGTTGGTCGATGATAAGTGTGTTGCCCCACATGGTTATCGGCTACGAATCGCGGCGCGCTCTAAAACAAGAAATATCGCTGCGCCATGGGCAGGATTGTCGCAGCTTCGCAGGTCAGAAGCACACCGTCCGCGCGAACCTCGTACGTATCTGGATCGACCTCCATTTTAGGTAGCGCGTCATTGTTGACCATGTCCCGCTTCGTAAGCCCGCGGCAGCGGTTCACAGCGACGGTGGATTTCTTCAATCCCAGCTTGCTGGGGACGCCGGCCTTCACCGCGGCTTTGGAGAGAAATGTCAGAGACGTGCGATGCAGCGCGCCGCCATAGCTGCCGAACATCGGCCGATAAATCACCGGCTGCGGAGTGGGAATCGAAGCGTTGGCGTCGCCCATGACCGACCATGCGATCATCCCACCCTTCACGACCATCTCTGGCTTGACGCCGAAAAATGCAGGCTTCCACAAGACGAGATCCGCGAGTTTTCCCATTTCCACCGAGCCGACTTCGTGCGAGATTCCGTGGGCAATCGCGGGATTGATCGTGAACTTCGCCACATACCGCCGCACGCGAGCGTTGTCACTTCCGGATTTCTCTCCCGGCAGCGGGCCGCGCTGACGTTTCATTTTGTCGGCGGTCTGCCATGTGCGTGTGATGACTTCGCCGATCCGGCCCATCGCTTGCGAATCGGAAGACATCATGCTGATTGCGCCAAGATCGTGGAGAACGTCTTCGGCCGCAATCGTCTCCGGGCGAATGCGCGATTCGGCAAAGGCGACGTCTTCGGGAATCGAAGGACTCAGGTGATGGCACACCATGAGCATGTCCAGATGCTCGTCGAGCGTGTTCACAGTGAAGGGCATCGTGGGATTCGTGGAGGACGGCAGACAATTCGCTTCGCCGCAAACTTTGATAATGTCCGGCGCGTGTCCGCCTCCGGCACCCTCGGTGTGATACGTGTGAATCGTGCGTCCCTTGAATGCGCGAATGGAATCCTGAACGTAGCCGGCCTCATTGATCGTGTCGGTGTGAATCGCGACTTGCACGTCGTACTCTTCCGCGACAGAGAGCGCGCAATCGATGGCTGCAGGAGTGGTGCCCCAATCTTCATGCAGCTTCAGGCCGATCGCGCCGGCCTCGATTTGCTCGCGCAAAGGTGCAGGGAAGGATGCGTTGCCCTTGCCGAGGAAGCCTAAATTTATGGGGAAGGCGTCCGCGGATTCGAGCATGCGGTACATGTTCCACTCGCCGGGAGTGCACGTCGTGGCGTCGGTGCCCGTTGCGGGACCGGTACCACCGCCGATTAGCGTTGTTAGACCGCCCGAGAGAGCCGTCTCCACAAGTTGCGGGCAGATGAAATGAACGTGCGCGTCGATTCCGCCGGCTGTGACAATTTTTCCTTCGCCAGCAATCACTTCGGTGCCCGCGCCGATAATCATTCCGGGCGTCACGCCGCTCATGATGTCCGGATTTCCGGCTTTTCCGATTCCGGCGATTCGCCCATTGCGAATTCCGATGTCGGCTTTGTAGATGCCGCCGTGGTCCACAATCACCGCATTGGTGATCACCAGATTGAGAACGTCAGCTCCAGTGGCAGAGGCCGATTGTCCCATGCCGTCGCGAATCGATTTGCCGCCGCCGAATTTGGCTTCCTCGCCGGGAGTCGTCAGGTCCTTCTCGATTTCGATGAACAATTCCGTGTCGGCAAGGCGAACGCGGTCGCCTGTGGTGGGGCCGTACAGGTCGGCGTATTGGCGGCGTGGAATTTTCAAGCTCATGCGTGTGATCCTATAAAATCCTGGCTAAAAACCCTGATCGGCTGCGCGTTTCAACGCTGCTTGTTTCGTCGTCGCGTCGGCGGGACCGTTGGTCAAACCATTGAGGCCATGAATGGTTGCCGTGCCGCCGATCGCCACCAGCGGAACATTCTTCGTATCGCCCGGCTCAAAGCGCACCGCAGTACCGGCGGGAATATTCAGGCGCATTCCATAAGCTGCCGCGCGGTCGAAGCGTAGCGCGCGATTGACTTCGAAAAAATGAAAATGGGAGCCAACCTGAATGGGGCGGTCACCCGTATTGGCGACTTCCAGTTCGATCTCGCGGCGCCCGTCGTTCGCGATTATGGGCGCGTCCGTCAGCTTGTACTCTCCGGGAATCATGTGGCATCCGTTCTAAGTGGCACAGGTTTTAACCTGTGTCTCTTTCTTTTTGAATGCGCAAAACCCAAAGCAAATTACAACCAAAACCAAAAACACACACGCTGAAGCCTGTGCTACTAAAATCTACCGAATCGGCTTGTGGACCGTCACTAGCTTGGTGCCGTCGGGAAACGTTCCTTCCACCTGGACCTCGTCCACCATTTCCGGCACGCCTTCCATCACGTCTTCGCGCTTCAGAATCGTCGCGCCGTACTCCATCAAATCCGATACCGAGCGCCCGTCGCGGATTCCTTCCAGGATTTCCGCGGTGATCAGTGCAATCGCCTCGGGGTAATTCAATTTCAGCCCGCGCGCCTTGCGCCTGCGCGACAGTTCTGCGGCCGTCGCGATCATCAGTTTGTCGATTTCCCGTGGCGTCAGGTGCATATTTGTTCTTCCAGCGCATGATAACCAAGAGGTTGCCGATTCACCACGCAAAAATCTGGATGCTCAGCATAGGCGGTCCGCAAAGGGCTGCTTTTACTTGACCCCCCGCTCAGTGGCCCGTTAAGATGTTAGCTACGGTTAGAGCAATTTCTTCGAATTGGGCCTGTAGCTCAGGTGGCTAGAGCGCACCCCTGATAAGGGTGAGGTCGGTAGTTCAAGTCTACCCAGGCCCACCAATCTTTGAATAGCTTACGAGTTTGTAGTTTCTTGTGAGTTGCCGTTTGTTCCGTGGTTTGTGTCATAGCCCATTGCAATCCCTATGTATGCTGGCTCACCGGCTGGCAGGGTCTTGTGTGCCATCGGCGCAGCTACGGCGCGGCGCTTTGCGTCCATTCGATGGTGCTTTGTGTGCTTGATGCATACTCTCCGCATTGCTGCGGTGGTGTCCTTTTCGAGTGGACAGACCACGAAATCTCCGAACACGAAGTAATCACTCGCGCCGCCACGGGAATCATAGGTCCTTTTTCGAGCACGAAGGAATTTCTCCCTCCCACTCTCGACGCTTTGTACAGGTGTGCAGATTCGAACAGCGCCCACCAGTGCGACCCTGGATACTACACTCACTGCGTACAATTTCCTGCGGTGGCAGGGTTCTGCGCCGAGTAACTCAACATAGGAGAATCAAGAATGAAGACATTTCTGCTCATAGGTACGTTCTCACTGGTGCTACTTATTGCTGGGTGCAACAACTCCCCGGCAGCGCCAGTCCCAGGACCAGCCGGACCGCAAGGACAAGTTGGCCAGACCGGAGATACAGGCCAGACCGGGGACAGGGGGCGCACGGGGTACACTGGAGACACGGGTCAACCAGGCCAGACCGGAGATACAGGCCAGACTGGAGACAGGGGCCGTACAGGACACACCGGAGACATGGGCCAAACCGGCCAGACTGGAGACACAGGGCAAACGGGAAGGAGTGGCGATCAGGGTGTACAAGGCCAGGCCGCGCCATGTCCGGCAGGAGAGCATCGCTACACGGACCGCGATTCTGGAAGAGCGAGTTGTGTCAGGGATTAAAACAGGATCGAGCTATTTCATATTGATCAACATGAAACGATCGAACCAGGAATTCCGACTTGATTTTCAAGAAAGTGGCATTGAATGCCGGCGGGCATTATTTCGAGGGCGGGTTGCTCAGCAGCCTCCCGCTTTTCGATCTCATGGCTAAAGCCGGCAGGTAGAAGCCCCAGGCAAACGGGACAGTGCTATGATCGTCAATCCCGTCCCACGAATTCTCAAAAATCCCCCTCCGCAATTAACAGGACCTCAACTTGAGGGGCACCGCCCGGTAGCGTATGATTCATGGGTTGAGACGCGGGCCTGGCGTCCTACCGAGATATGTTCACACGCAAAATTGGCGAAGGCGGACGCTGGCTGCTGGAAAAGATTGTGCATGCTGTTGCCTCGACCGGCATTAATCCGAATCTGTTGACATTTTTTGGGCTGCTGGTGAACGGCTGGGCTGCGGTCTTCTTTGCGCTGGGAAAATTCCGTGGCGCGGCCATGATTATTTTCTTTGCCGCGTTTCTGGACATGCTGGATGGACAGGTGGCGCGCCGGGAAAAGCGCGTGACGGCGTTTGGCGCGTTTTTTGACTCGACGCTTGACCGCTATTCGGACATGGCGCTGTACATGGGCCTGCTGGTCTATTACGCGGAGGCCGGGCGGTCATCTTACGTGATTCTGGCGGCGGTGGCGACGGCGGGGTCGGTGATGGTCAGCTACTCGCGAGCCCGCGCCGAATCGCTGATTCCGCTGTGCAAGGTCGGATTCATGGAGCGCCCGGAGCGCATGGTGCTTTTGATTCTCGGCGGCTTGTTCAATCGCATGGCACCTGCGCTGTGGGTGATTGCCGTGGTTGCGACACTTACCGTCATACACCGGATTGTCTTCACGTGGCAGGAAACCAAGGCGGGTCGCACGCTGCCTGGTATTCGCCTCTCTCTTTAATTATTCCTGTAAAGAAAGATAGATTTAGCTTTTTGGCGAAGCGGCGCGAGCTTCTTCAATCGGCCGCGAAATAATCCCATGAACACGGTCGCGCAGCGTGGGAAAGTCTTCCTTGCGAATGTCTTTGGTTTCGATCACATCGTGCAGAACCACGGTGACCGTGCCGGGGCGCAACAGCCAGCTGGTTTTCGTGTTGAACTCAAACGCGCCGACGATCGTGACCGGGACGATCGGCGTGCCGAATTGCAATGCCATGCGGAAGACACCGTCCTTGAACGGGCCGACATGGCCATTCACGGTGCGCTGGCCTTCTGGAAAGACGGCGAGGCTCACTCCAGAATCCAATGCAGCTCGCGTTAGTCGCCACATGCGCTTGAGGTCCGAAGGACGATTGATGTCAGGTACGGGAATATTGCCAAAACGTTTCATCATCCACCCATACACCGGAATGCGAAAATGCGATTCGAGTTCCAGGCCGCGGAAAAATTGCGGGACTGTGGCGTAAAGCACGAACGGATCGAAAAGATTAACGTGATTGACCAGCAGGAAGCACGTGCGCTGGGGATCGAATCCCGGGGAACGTCGCACTACCAGTTTCGCGCCAGCCAGTTTCATGGTCACGCGGCAGAACATTCGCTGCACGCCATCGTTTTTACGCGGATCCACGAAAACGGCCAGCAGCATAATAAAACAACACATTGGAAAAAAATAAACCGCGCTGAGCAACCAATGAAAGGTGCTGCGAGCGATCGACCAGGCGCGCGGCAAGCCCCTTTCGGCAGGCCCTCTTGTGGCTGCGGGAACTGACACCGGCTGCTCGCTTTCGCCATTCATACCATTACGTCCAGCGCGCCGGGGAGGATTTCGAGCGATTCCACTTTCAGCGTGAGCACTTCGCCATCCACGACTACGTCTACCGGCTCCTTCAAATCGAATTCTATGCGCTTGGCTGTGCGCCGCGAATGCAACGGATGTTTCGCGTGCGAACCATCGAATAGAGTAGATATGTTTCGGATCAGTCCCATGCGCCCAATCGGTCCCCAGTGCACGCATTCGATTTTACCGCTGTCGATGGAAGCGTGCGGCGCAATCATCATTTTTCCGCCAGTGTATTTGCTGTTGCTGAAGGCCACAAACAGGCAGTGCCGCTCGTCGCGTTCGCCGTCGGCGCGCAAGGGAAATGGCCGCCGCCGCAAACGCGCGAGAGAAACCAGTACTCCGACCAGATAGCCGAACTCGCCGAGAAATTTTAAGTGGCGATTGGTTAGCGTGGCGACGTCGGCGGCAAAACCCATATTCAGCGTATTGATAAAAAAAAGTGGCTCGCCCTCGTGATTCAGGCGAATTACGTCGCACGGTCTTCGTCGGCGGGCGAGAATAGACTCGATGGCGTACTCGGCGCCACGATCGGTGAAATCGCGCAGAAAAGAATTTCCTGTTCCCAGCGGAAGAAAACCCAGCGCGGCGGGTCCCTCTGAAATCGCGTCTGGAAAAAGTCCATTGACGATCTCGAATCCGGTACCGTCGCCACCTACCGCAATGAAATTGCGAAATCCATCAACGTAGGCCCGATGCGCGAATACAGTAGCCTCGCCAGGGGCGCGCGTCGTATGGACTTCGAGAGTGAGTCCCGAAGCTCGCAGTCTATCCAGGGCCGCAGGAGCAAGCTTGCCGCAGCGTCCACCGCCCGCCGCCGGGTTTACGATCGTAAAGTAGCGATCGTTCACAGGGCAACCATCGCGCTGCGGTCGAGCTGTTTGCCGAGCTGTTCGGCCAGCACCACACGTTTAATTTTCAGAGACGCGGTGCGTGGAAAGTCCTGGTCCCAAACCGCGTAGCCGCCAATGCGTTTGTAATTTAGCAGCTGCGAGTTGCGCCGCGAGATTTCCGCGCGAAGCGCATCGTCCACGGCAAGTCCGGGCTCGGGATGCAGCACGAGCACAAGTTGCTCGCCTGTCATCGTCCGCTGCGGCCACACATAGTTTGCCGCGAATATGCAGAATTCCTTGACAGGAAGTCCCTCGAACGCATTTTCGATGTCTTCCGGATAGATATTTTTCCCCTCGGCCGTGACGATCATATTTTTCTTCCGGCCGAAAAGTTGCAGGTGCCCGGCCGAGTCCATACGGCCCAGATCGCCAGTCATCAGCCACCCATCGACAATCGTTTCCGCCGTCAATTCCGGATCGTCCAGGTAGTGAGACATGATCGTCTTGCTGCGAACAGTCACTTCGCCGATTCCTTCGGCGTCAGGTGTGACGATGCGAATTTCCACTCCGGGCAGCGGCCGCCCCACCGTGTCCGTCCGAACGGGATTGAAGTCGTTCAACGTGACGGCGGTGCCGGCCTCCGTGAGCCCATAGCCGTTGGCAACCTGAATTCCCAGATCGTAGAAGAATTGCAGCGTTTGCGGTTCGGTGAATGCGCCGCCAACAAACAGCGTGCGCAATTCGCCGCCGAATGCGCCATGCACCTGCCCGAGCAATCGGCGGCTGAGGGAGAGATTCGGGCGGCGGCGCGTGAGTTGCTTATTCACGGCGACGAACGCGTTGAACACATTGCGTTTCACCGGAGGCAATTCCGCGAATCGTGTCTGCAATCCCTTTTGCAGATTCTTCAGCACAAGCGGCACCAAGCTCATGTAGGTGATTTTGTATCGCGTGAATGCTTCGCGAACAAATTCGGGCCGGAGCGTGCGCAAATGCACGACCGTCGCGCCGCAGGTGAAGGGCCCGATAAATCCGACCATAAAATCGATGGCGTGATTGGTGGGGAGAATGCTGAGGTACCGCACGCCGGGCCAAAAAGGGTAAAGGGCAGTGAGCGATTTGCACTGTTCGAGGTAATTATCGTGCGTCAGCACGCAGCCTTTCGGCCGGCCTCCTGTGCCGGAGGAATACACAATGCACGCCGTATCTTTGCGTGAGCGCGGACGGAATTCAGGCGCGTGGGGAGCGCGAAAATCCTCCCATCGCAAGCCGCCCGCCAGATCGGCCTTCGGAGGCGCCTCTGTGACCAGCACGGTGCGCACTTTGTGTTCATGAAATTCAGCGGCCTGCGTGATGGCGCTCCATAAGGGATACTCGACGAAAAGCACTTCGGCTTTTGAGTGCGCCAGCAGTTGCAGATGCTCGCAGGCAGAGAGTTTGTAATCCAGAGGGACGACCACGCCTCCCGCGAAGAAAACGGCGTACGCGGAAATCAGCCACTTCGGCTGATTGGTCATAATAATGGCGGCACGGGCGCCTGCCGCAAATCCGGAATCTTCGAGCGCGGCGATCAGCGGCTCGGCCGTTTCGCGAAATTGCCGGTAGCTGAGGCGCGATTTTTCGCGGTCGCGATCGGCTTCGATCAGGCAGACTTCCTCGGGCCAACGATCGAGCGCATCGCGCAGCGCCGCTCCCAGCGATTCGTATTGCGTCAAATCGAGCATTGGATCAGCCACAGAGGCACGGAGACACAGAGAAAGGCATGATTATAGGAGGAAATCATCGACTCTGTGCGCCTCCGTAGCAAATCAGAGCCGTGCCTGGATACGCGTGGCAAGAGTTTGGAAATCGCTTACGCCCTGCACTTCATAGTCGGGAAGCTCTACGCCAAAGTGGTTTTCCAATCGCGTGAGTAGTTCGAGCGCCTGCAAGCTATCAATTCCCAACTTCTTGTAGAAATCGTCATTTGTCTGCAGGCCCGCGCGCGGAACTTTGAAGTGTGTGGCCGCTAGATTCAGAATTTCCTCGGTTGTTTGTTCGATTGTCTTCATGTGGACTTATATCCTATCGCGTTGGTGCGGTGCGGGGCTACGGCAGATACGGGTGCGCTCCGGTATTCTCAACGAAGTTTCGCAATCCCTGCATCACAGCTGGCCGCGCGAAGAGTTCGCAAAAAATATCGATCTCATTACGCAACTCGGAGGCGGGCAGCGGCTTGATGAACCGCTTTGCGGCTGTAGCTGTGCCGCGATCGAATTTCGTTACTTGCGCGGCGGTGAAACGAGCCACGCGCAGAGATTCGCCCTCAGCTGCCATCTGGCTCGCTAGGCCCACCGCGAGCGCCTTTGTTGCGTTGATGCTGCGCCCGGTCAGAAGCAAATCCCGGACTACGCCATTGCCAATATCGCGCTTTAGCCGGGGAATCCCGCCGAAGCCGGGAATCAGTCCCAGGCGCAGCTCGGGGAAACAAAATCGCGCCATTTTGTCGGCAATAATCAGATCGCAGGTGAGCGCCAGCTCGAATCCGCCGCCGAAGCAGACGCCGTGTACGGCGGCGATGGTCGTAAGCGGCGACGTATCGAGTCGATTGAGCACGGCGTGAATACGTTCCAGAAATTCGCGCACGCCTCTTACCGCGGAAATAATTTCCATGCCTTGCGCGAGCGTATACAGTTCGCGCAGGTCGGCACCGGCAGAGAAGCCCGCTTTCTGATCGCTGTAAAGAATCAGCGCGCTTGCTTTCGATTCCAGTTCGGGCAGCGCGGCAACGAAAAGCTCCAGGTCATCGAGCATGGCTAGCCCGATTTCATTGGCTGGCGGTCGATGCAACTTCAGCTCGATGACGCCGTCGGCGACCGTCCAGGAAAGCGATTTTTCTTTGTGATCGGTCATTCCAACCCTATTCCGCAGTCTTCACGTACATCGCTTCAATTTCCTCGCTGAACCGCGCGGCGATGGCGTCGCGCTTCAGCTTTCCATTGGCCGTTAGCAGGCCATCTTCGACCGTAAACGGCTTTTGTTCCACGTGAAACTTTTGAATCTTCCGATAGTGGGGTAGTGTAGCGTTCAATTGCGCGATTTTCGAAAGCATTTCCACAGGATCGGCATCCCCGGTAACAATGGCCGCCAGAAAACTTCGCCCATTGCCTACCAGGATAACTTGCTGCGCGCCGCGAATTAGCCGGAGTAGTTCCTCTTCGATCGGTTCAGGCGCGATATTGTGCCCCGAATTGAGGATGATGAGATTCTTCAGTCTACCAGTCACGCGCCAGTTGCCGCTCTCGTTCACTTCGCCCTGATCGCCGGTGTGGAACCAACTGTCGCGCAACACTGTGTCGGTTTGCTCCGGCCTTCGCCAATAGCCCGGAAAAATATTCGGCCCTCGAACGAGTATTTCGCTGTTCTCGCCGACTTTCATTTCGATGCCGGGAATCGCCGGGCCGACGAATCCCGGTTCGATATGCCGGGGATCGTCCATTGTACAGATGGCTGTTGTTTCCGTGAGGCCGTAAACCTGGAGGACGGGAATTCCCAGCATCATGAAAAACAGTTGTGTCTCGCGAGCGAGTGGCGCGGAACCGCAAATCAAGGCGCGCAGATTCGGTCCCAGCTTCTTTCGAATCGACGGGAAAATCAGCAGTCCCGCAAGTCCCAGCCAGAACAAATCCCAGGGCTGGGCCGTCTTGTTATTGACCCGGGACCATGCGGTTTTCGCATGGTCGAAATTCTTTGCAATCATTCCGCCGCGTTTGCGAATGTTTCCTTCGACGCCTCCGCGAATGCGTTCGAGCAGCGTGGGCACATTCAAAAAATAATTCGACGCGGTGATGCCGATCTCCTCGGCAAGTTTCGTAAGGTCCATCGACATCGTAAGAACGCTGGTGCGCGACAGGCACGACAGCAACAGAATCCACGATCCGGCAAAGCAGAACGGCAGGTAGTGAAAGACGCGATCCGGCTCACTGTTGGCCACACTGGATGGCCCCATCAGCTGGTCGAGTCGCGCCTTCGTGCAAGAAAGCATGTGATCGAGATTGCCCACAGTGAGCATCACACCTTTGGCTTCGCCTGAGGTCCCGGAGGTGTAAAGGATCGCAACCGTATCGTCCTTCGTAAGCGTGATAGGAGCGGGCGATGGGGTCGAAGACAGGTTCGCAAAAACATCGTCGAACAGCGCGACCCGCGGCGCATCCCGCCACGCCGCCGCAATCGCGTCGCGAAGAGTTGCATCCTCGCAGCACAACAGCCCCGGGCCTGCGTCGAGCAACATTGCTGCAAGTTCGGCAGGAGCCTGACGTGCGTACAGCGGTACAGCAATGAGCCCTTCGCTGAGAATCGCAAGATCGAGCGCAGCCCACCGGATGCTGTTCGGAGCCACCAACGCGCAGCGGTCACCTTTCGCAAGACCGGACGCGCGCAAAAACGTACGCGCGGCCGCGATGAGCGCGAGTAATTCCGCCCCCGTTGCTGTCTGCCCGCTGCTCGCCTGACCTTCTGGAGTCATCCCGCCGACATGCGCTTCGGCCAAAATGACGCGGCCGCCGGCCTGCTGCAATCGCGAGAAAATATTTTCGAGGAAGTTCATTGCGAATGGAGCCGCCTTAATTCCCGGCTACCGCAGCCGCCGCGCCTTCGTAAGTGTTGAGCAAGTGCTCCAGATTCGCGCTCAACGACGGGAGGTACTCCTCCCAACCATGCACGCCCGAGCGCACGGGAAATTCCGGGTAGCGTTCGTGCACGGCACGTTCCAAAAACACGCCCATGCGTGCCATGGTTTTTAGATTGCGTACCACCGTGCGAGCCATGCCGACGCGTATGGCGTCTGCTTCCGCCAACAGGAGTTCGAGCACAGGCAGGAGCTTCGCTTCCAAGTCGGGATCGTCCACGGTGAGCAGCAAATGCTCATGCCCGCGCTCGCGCAGCAGATTGCGAATCCGCTCGTCCATGGTAATTCCGGCGGAAGGCACCAGCCCAGGCATGGATGTCACCATCGCGTGATAACGCGAAGAGACCATCAGCGAGCAGCAGCGCAGAATGCTCACCATTTCATACATGTCAAACGCGTCGGAGCTGAACACTGGCGCGCCCCCGAATTGCGGAGCAAGTGCCTCGCACGCTTTGGTGTCAAGGCGCTCCATCGCCACTAGGATTGGAAACACATTGTGCCTGGCTCGAAATGCCTTCACGGCACCCGCGATGGCTCCCAGATATTTCTGGTACGCCGCGTCCACGGCCGGACCTGCATTATGAAAATAAACAGAACTGTAGTGGCTCTCCTTGTACCCGCCGAAAGCTGTTCGAGCGATAAATTTCGCCACCGATGGTTTCACGGGCCACCAGAACGGATTGATCGGGCAAAGGGCAAGAATCGGTGTTCGCCCATCCCATCCGGCATCCGAAAGCGCCTTGCGTCCGTACTCGGCGGGATGCGGTTCGAACGTCCAGGCGGTATCGGTTCCCGGTTCGGTGGGTATGCCGAGCTTGCCTAACACAGATTGAGATTCTTCATTGCGCGTGATGATCAGCGAGCGGCAGCAATAATGCTTGCACATTTTTTCGAGCATCGGGTCCATCGCTCCGGCTTCGCCGCCGTATCCGATGGAAAGTTTATTCTCCGCGGAGGCAATGCCGAGCGCGCCGATCGTCATCGTCGAGAGGGCATTGGCGAACTTGCTTTTGAACATCGAGCCTTCGCAGGTGATTACGCCGTCGTACTTGCGTACTTCGCTGAACAGAAATGGAGGGAATATATAGGGCAGGCGCACCTGGGGCGTCCCAGAAAAATAACCGCGCGAGCGTTCCGGATCGAATGTCATGACGCTGAGCGCAGTATTTTCCTCTCCCAGTACTCTTCGCACCTGCCGCAGCATTTCCTCGACTCGGACGTCAGACCCTGTGTTGCGCGTTCCGTTGTACCCCGCAAAAAGCAGTTTCAGTTTTTCTCCCGGCTGCCACGGGCGTCCCGCGCCGAGTTTCCAGAGCAGGCCAGAGGCTTCAATCAGTGAGCTTGTCCAGGCCTGCAGGACAAGATCCATCATGGCCGCAATCCTCCTGCATGCCCCACCGCCGCCGCTGCCAGATCGCCGGTTCTTGTGGCAGTGTCCCCCCACCAGTTGCGATACGGATAGGAGAAGCGGTGTTCGCGGCTGAACCGCAGCAACGGATAACAGTATTTCGAAAACGGTTCGGGAGAGCGGCCCATCTCCGCCACCACGCGCGAGTTATCGAAAACCGTGTCCCAAAGCAGGTACGGCATAAACACCTTCAGCAAGGACGCGCTACGCCCGAAATTTCCGCGATAGTTGGACAGCCAATTGACAGTGGAATGAAACGGCTGCTCGAGTTCGGGCCAATAGAGTGGCTCCATTTTTCCGGCAGCCTGGGCGATTGCTCCAGTCAGCTGGCCGAACGTCTCGGAGCCCTTGCCCGACGAAAGGTGATAGATCTCGTGCAGTGGGTCGCTTTTCTGATGCAGCGTGACAACCGATTCCGCGACGTAATCCACCGGAACGATGTCGATTCGATCGGACGAGCGGAAGGGAAGAACAGGCAGCCCAGCGAGAAATACGAACGCGCGAACCATATCGAATTGCGTCGTTTCGGCGCGGCGGCTATCGCCCAGCACGATGCTGGGCCGGAAAACGGTGCGCTGCACGTCGGGAAGCATCTCGCGGACCATGTGTTCGCAGAATTTCTTGGTGCGCGCGTACGGATCGTAATCGGAGCGGTTCCAGTCGATCGAAGCGTCTTCGGTGACCACTTCATGGCTGCGCGTTCCCGCCACGGCGACAGTCGAAACCTGGCTGAATCGCCGCAATCCATGGGTGTCTTGCGCGCGTCGGGCGAGTTGCGCAACTTCCAGCGTCCCGCGCAGATTCACGTTCAGGCAATTTTTTTCGGACTTTCGGTTCAGCGATGCGGCGCAGTGAATGATCGAATCGGTAGTTTCAACCAGCCGAAAATATTCGTTATCCTGCAAACCGAAATGCGCATCGGTCAGATCGCCCAAAAAAACATTCACGCGCGTTTCGACTGCATCCCGGAACTGCGGGAAATCCAGATGCAATTGCAGAGCACGCCAGAGGCGTTCTTTGGCCTCCTGCTCGGTCTTTGCGCGCACCAGCAAATTCAGCCGATCGGTGTGGCGATCGAGCAGGATGGACGCAATATGCGCGCCGATGTATCCGGTGGAACCAGTCAGAAAAATGGCCATAGATTAGCTTTGGTTCCCTACGCCCGATGCGGCCCCTGACGCTGTTCCCGATGGCGTCGCGTCCTGGTGTGGACCGGCTCCATTACCCGATTGCTGCGGCGCAAAAACGCGCCGCGCACGGGACTCCGGCGCGCGTCCCTCGATCAGCGGATAGACCCACCGTCGCAAAGCGGGAACATGAATGTTAATCCAATAATCCCACCAGTCAATCGAGGAAGGATCATAGCCGAAAGCTTTCCGTTCGTCTTCCGGCAGGAAAGCGGAGAGCAACTGGACGTTGTCCGATTCGAATACCTGTTCGTTATGCAGAATGAAAGGCTCGTAGAGTTCGATCAATTTCTCGACGCGAATAAGATCGCGCTCCTGCCGGGCCAGCGGCGGACGCTTCATCTGCAGCGCGGACGCGGCGCGATTGATCCCGTGAACTACAGCCTTCTGCGCAGGGACGGAAAACGTTTCGTAGCGCGCCTTGGAAACGGGGATCGTGTCGAACTGCATCCGTATCCAGTGCTCCAGGCTCTGTTGTGCGCGATAGTGTTTGCGATGCGCCAGGCCCGTCAGTTCGATCGATCGGCCCATGTCGCAGGGGTTGTCTGCGGAAGTGGCGAGCTGGTAGATCGGCTCATGCCGCCGCGTAATGATCGCCGCGGCGATTAAAGTCATCCCCCGACAGACCATGTCCACGGGAATCATGTCCAGGCACTTGCGCTCATTGGTCGGCAACTGCCGGAAGTAGGTGCCCAGCAGATAGGAAAGCGGCGCCGAGGTGTTGATGCCTTCGTTCCAGCCGGGAAATGGCTGGTCCGTCGAAGTCTCCACAATCGAGGGCCGCACAATGGCGATTGGCAGACCTTTGCCGTGCCGAACAATGAGCGATTCAGCCAGCGATTTTGTCAGCGTATAGGTGTTGGGCCACTCGAGGCGGCGGGCGCGGCGCGTTCCTGCGCGGGTCAGACGATTCCGCAGCCAGCGCATGCGATTTTTTCGGATCAGGTTGTCCAGCTCTGGCCCGGACGGATCTTCGGCCCCGCGATGTCTGCCAAGGGCCTGCCGCCGCAGCGCCGCCGTGATCTCCGGGCTATCCGCGCGGGCTTCCGCACGCGCCACGATTTCCTGCAGGGATTGCCACTCGCGCTCGGCATCAAAATCGGGAATTCCGAGCGGCGTGTAATTCGGAGTGACTTCCTCGGCAACGCGTCCGTCCTTCGCGCCTACAACGTAACAAGTGGAGAGATGCAATAGCCCGGCGTGATCGGATTCCCGCAGAAAGTCGAGCACATTCATGACTGGTGCGACGTTGCCTGCAAGAGCGTCGCGAAGGTCCGGATTGAAATCCGTCAGCCCCGAGCTATTGACGATAAGGTCCAGCGTCCGCGCCAGATGTGAACGTACCTCCGAAGCTATGCCCAGCCCAGGCTGGCTCACGTCGCCATCGATCACTTCCACGCGCTCGGAGACGAAATCCGCGAACCGCTCGCCATGTTGCTCCTGGAGCTTGTCGAATACCGGAGACTCTTCGAACAGCTTTTCGAATCGCCGCTGCGCTGTGGTGGTGCGCTGGCGACGGATCAGCAGATAGATCTTCCCGATTTGAGGGACTTCGCTCAACAGCTGCGCCAGCCAGACTTTGCCGATGAATCCGGTCACTCCAACAAGCAGGATGCGCTTGCCCTCCAGGGTGCGGCGAACGGAAAGCGGTTCAGGCTTCAATTTCTGGCCAAATACGACCAGGGCGCGATGATTCGGTGGGGTAGGCCTATCGGCGGAGATGATCGCTTTCTGAAGTTCCCCTGGGTGCGCGGCCAGCCCCAGGTCATGAAGCAGGCGTTTGGCAGGCACGATGCCGTCCGCGCCGCGCTCCATCGCCCACGCGAAGGGACTGCGAGGACGAATGACGGGTGCCAGCAGTCGCCCTGTGGCGACTCCATTGCGAAATTCCAGCCGGTTCGAAACCATCCGCCCGACGCCAAGATGCTTTGCCAAGGGACGCATCACGTGGTCGAGCCCTTGGCTGACAAGCACGACTTTGCCGGGGCCTTTCGCTGCCACACAGTCCCGCAGCCGCGCGACGCCTTCCGGCTTCAGCTGCTTCTTCAGGATGTATTCGAAATACTCTTCGCCCAGCAGGTCCAGGCGGTCTCGCGTGACGCCGGCGAGCAGCATATGAAGCACCCGCGTCGCAAAAACACGGTTGCCAGCATACAGGAAGGGCCGAACCACGGCCGACAGCAGCATGCCGCCCCGGCGGGCCCACCGTCCGATGTAGGTATGCGAATTCCAAGTGAAGTAGGCTACCGGTCGCACCGCGCCGAGGTCCGCAAGGCTTCCCTCCACGCGCCAAAAGGTCAAATTATGGAGGTCAGGCGACTGCGGGACCTGGAAATTGCTCCCGGAAGCATGGTGGCCATTATCGGAACCGGGTTGGGCGGTCAATTCACTCAAGGATGAGGTCCAATCCACACGCGCCGAACAGATTCATGCAGGCTTGACCAGCATGAAACTATCACTGTTCGACCCTGATTCGCAAGGGTTTGAGGGGCGGCCAAGGCCTCCGGCAAGAACGAGGCCGGAGCGGCATAATGAGGCCCGGGAATGGGGGGCTGCCGAATCTACAGGATCACGACCGCTTGACCGCTCCGGCCATTTCTGTGCGCAGTCGCTCGCCGAACTCGGCGCAGCCCACATTGGTGGTCCCGGGCTGAAAGAGGTCTGGGGTTCGAACACCGCTTTGGAATAGTCGATCGATGGCCGTTTCGATACATTCGGCTTCCTGCTTCATGCCAAAGCTTTCGCGGAGCAGCATTGAGGCGGACAGAATGGTGCCAACTGGATTGGCGACATCCTTTCCAGCCAGTGTCGGTGCCGAGCCGTGAATAGGTTCATAGAGAGACGGCCCGGGCCCGCAACTCATCGAGGGGATCAGTCCAATCGATCCGGCCAAAGCTGCGCCGAGGTCGCTCAAAATATCGCCAAACATGTTCGAGGCCAGAATGACGTCAAATTGGGCCGGTGCCAGCACCAGTTGCATCGCCGCGTTGTCCACATATAGATGTTCGAGCTTGACGCCCGGATGATCGGCGGCAAGGCGTGTTACCGTCTTACGCCAAAGCTGCGAGGTGGTCATCACGTTGGCCTTGTCGATCGAGGCCAAGCGCCCCGTTCGTGACTCCGCGCGGGCGAATGCGTATTTGGCCACGCGCTCGATTTCTCCCGTCGTGTACACAGCCTCGTCCACGGCGCGCTCTCCGCTCGGGTCGGGACTAATCCGGTGATCGCCGAAGTAAATGTCGCTGGCTAATTCGCGCACGAAATCGATGTGAACCGCCTTGGCGCGATCCGGATGCAATGGAGAAAGGCCCAGCAGCGAAGTACGTAAATCGATGGGCCGGAGGTTGATATAGAGATCCAGAGCCTTGCGCAGGGCCAGCAGGCCGCTTTCCGGGCGCTTGCCGATGGGTTGGGCGTCCCACTTGGGGCCGCCGACCGCACCCAGCAGGATTGCGTCCGCAGACTTGCAAGCCGCCAGCGTCTCGGCGGGAAGGGGAACTCCCGTGGCGTCGATGCCGCTGCCGCCGAAGGGGAACTCGGCAAATTCGAACTGGTGTCCAAATTCGACCGCGCAGTCCTTGAGGACGCGCACTGCGACGCCCACGATTTCCGTGCCGATTCCGTCTCCGGGCAGCAACACGATTTTTTTTAAATTACTGTTCATCTGAATTTCCTGGGTCCAGTTTAGTATCTTTCCGCAGGCGGACTATCCGTACAAAATTAGAGTATACCCGGCATGGTGAAGCAGTATAGTGGGGAACCGAATCCGCGTCACCGCTGAATTTCACGAGCCGGGGCGATGTGCAGAATTCCATTTGTATGATCCACAGCACTCAAGAGGAGAAACCATGGCAGCCATCGATGCAATCATTATGGAAATCGATCAGGAAGCGAAAACCACGCAGCGCGTCCTGGAGCGTATCCCCGAGGACAAATTGGCCTGGAAGCCGCACCCCAAATCGACTTCCCTAGGTCAATTGGCAATCCACATCGCAATCCTTCAAGGCCGGTTGGCTGAAATCGTACAGAAAGACTCGTTCGATTTTGGCGCCGCAGGGCCTTCCCTGCCGCCTGAACCGGCCAGCAAAAAAGAAATCATGGACGGCCTCTCAAAAAGTACCGCCGACGCCAAAGAGTTGCTGAAGAAACTGGACGACTCCCAACTGATGGAACCGTGGACGCTAAAAAAGGAAGGGAAAGTGTTGATGTCGATGCCGCGAATCGGATTCATTCGCGCCATTCTCTTGAACCACACTTATCATCATCGCGGGCAGCTCTCCGTCTATCTGCGCCTGCTCGATGTGCCCGTGCCGTCGATTTACGGCCCCAGCGCGGACGAGAATCCGTTCGGTTAAGCGCCAGTAGCACAGATTTCAAACTGTGCGCCTTTGGTTTTCATAAGCCCACACAGATCCAAAAGCGCACAGACTGAAGTCTGTGCCACTGATCTGTTTCCAAAGCTTTTACTCCGCAGCGACAGCTGTTTCGCTGCCGCGCTTGCGCATCACCTGATGCGCGATGGCTAGCAGGTCGCGCGTGCTGATATTTTTGGATTCATCCGCCAGCGACGAAACCCGCTTGTAGCATTCATCGAGTTCTTCCGGCGTGGGCGTGTAGCCGATTTCCACCAGCGCCGAGCGCAGCGCATTGCGGCCGGAGTGTTTTCCCAGGACCAATTTCCTTTTGGGGACGCCGACCGCTTCGGGGGAGATGATTTCGTAGGTGAGGGGATTCTTGAGGATGCCGTCCTGATGAATGCCGGCTTCGTGCGCAAAGGCATTCGCCCCAACGACTGCTTTGTTGGGGGCTACAGGGACACCGGTAATTTCCGACAGCAGGCGGCTGGTGGCGTACAGCTGGTCCAGCTTGATGTTCGTGGTGACGCCAATGGTGGCCTGCCGCACACGCAGCACGACGGCGACTTCTTCCAGCGCGGCGTTGCCGGCGCGTTCGCCGATACCGTTGATCGTTAATTCCAGTTGGCGGGCGCCAGCGCTAATCGCGGCCAGTGAGTTCGCCACGCCCAGGCCCAGATCGTTGTGGCAATGCGCGCTCAGAGTGACGCCGTTTGCGCCGTCCAGCGATTCGATGACTTTGGTGAACATGGCCGCGTATTCCGCAGGTACGGCGTAGCCGACAGTGTCCGGCAGGTTGATGATGTTCGCGCCCGCTTTCACTGCGCGGCCCACCGCTTGGCACAGGTAATCGATGTCGGTGCGGCTGGCGTCCTCAGCGGAAAATTCCACTTCGGCGCAGCGTTCGCGCGCGTAGCGCACGTTGGTCGAGATTGCTTCGAGCGCTTCCTCGCGCGTCATGCGCAGCTTGTGGTGCAGGTGCAGGTCGGATGTCGCAAGAAACGTATGCAAGCGGGGATGCGCTGCTCCGGAAATGCCGTCCAGTGCCACATCGATGTCCTGCTTGCGAGCGCGGGCCAGCGCGGCCACGGTGCAGCCGTGAATTTCGCGGGCCACGGCCTTCACTCCTTCCAGGTCTCCAGCGGAGGAGATCGGGAAGCCGCTCTCAATAATGTCCACTCCAAGCGATTCCAGCTGTCGGGCCATGCGGACCTTCTCCGGCACGGTCATCGAGAATCCCGGCGACTGTTCGCCGTCCCTCAACGTGGTATCGAAGATCTGTACGTTATCCATAGCTGGACACTCTCCTACATTGACTATTTCAACCTACCTGCGCAAGCGCGTCAAATTTATAATAGTTACAAAGGCTATAAAGTCCTATTATGTCAGGTAGGACGGACTTCAGTCTGTGCGCCTTTGGTTTTGGGGAGTGCAAATACAAAACAAAGACCGCACAGACTGAAGTCTGTGCTACTGGAGATCCCATGGACCTATCTCAACTGCACGTATTCCTGACCGTCGCGAAAGAGCAAAGCTTCTCCCGCGCCGCGCAAAAACTTTACCGCACGCAACCGGCCGTCAGCATCGTGATCCGCAAGCTCGAAGATTCGCTGGGTCAGCCGCTGCTGGTGCGCGGCGCGCGCCAGGTGAAGCTCACCGACGCCGGGGAACTCCTGCGCGATTATGCCGAACGCCTGATGAATCTGCGTGACGAAATCCAGAAAGGAATGGAGGACTTGAAAAGCCTGGGCCGTGGCGAACTCACGCTCGGAGTGAACGAAAGCTCGATCCACGCCCTGCTGCCGACGCTGGCGAAGTACAGAAAACTCTATCCCGGCGTGAAGCTTGTCATGCACCGCACGCTTTCGCGCGACATCCCGCAGGAGGTCCTGAATTACCGCCTGGACCTGGGCACAGTCTCCTACGTCCCGCAGGACCCGAAGCTGGCGGCCGTGGAAATTCTCCGCGACGAGCTGACGTTCGTCGTCCCGCCCAAGCACAGGCTGGCGCGCCGCACTTCGGTGGACATCAAGGAACTGGGCGAAGAAACCTTCATTGCGCATAACGTCGAGTCGCCCTACCGCTCGCGTGTTATTCAGCTCTTTGAGAAGCACCGCACGCCGCTGCATCGCGACATCGAAATGCCCACGATCGAAAGTATCAAACGATTTGTACAGATGGGCATGGGCGTGGCCATCGTCCCGCGCATGTGCGTCCGCTGGGAAGTCGAACGAAAGCTGCTGGCGGAAGTCCGCATCCGGCAGCTCAAGATGCCGCGGTCGTTGTATCTGGTGTCGCGCCGGGGAGCAAGGCTCTCGCATGCCGCGGTGGGATTAATGCGCCTTCTGAACCCCTAGCCCGCATTTCTGAGGGGATTGTATGTTTCCTCGGAACGCCAATCTCCTGATTGGCGACGGTGCCAAAGCACAAAACGCCAATCGGGAGATTGGCGTTCCGAGGTTTGCCCCAACGCAATTTGTGCCAACTGTACTCTGAGATTTTGAAGCCGAACCGAGTGGGTCACGTTGCTATGGCGCACCGTCTGAGCACCAGGCTGGCGCGGTCCCGTTCCTGTGGTGAGAAGGTCACATTAGCGCGGACGGATCCTCACCGCCAGAGAGTTCAGGAATTTCACCGCGGTTTCTAAGGTTTTACGGGGCGCATAAGAAAAATGTCACCTTCACTCTCGAATGCCAACACATCACCCGCCCCACGCCCATATTGAGGCGAAGCTCGCGGGGCAGAGTGATTCGCCCTCGGCTGAACATCCGAGCTTGTATCTTCAAAGGCTTGACCTCATTCCGTATCTTTTTCATATCGTATATTTCAGTCTCGATTGGATCGAACCTTTCCTGAAGGCAAGGGCCCTCCGCCCTTGCAGGACGGACGATGAGATCTGGGCACGATACCCGGGGCGTTGCCCCGGGCTGGTCACCAGCGGCGCTTTCAGCGCCGAATGACTTCGACCAAGATTGATCCTAATTGTACTGTCGTGGAATATTGGGTCTAGGATACCCTCATAAAAAACCGCAATAAACGCGTCCACCCGTACACTGCCTTTTTCGAATCCAATGAGAATGGCAGGAACACGGTCACAACTCCGTCATCGCGCAGGCTGTTTCCTGCCTTCGCTCCCGAAGGATGAGATACACTCCCACAACTCTGCTGACTTGCGTGCAACGAAAAGTGCCGTTACAGTGCTAAACGTACCTGTGTGCATGACCATGGCATTTGAGGATTCCAATCCGTCTGCAGCAGCGCCGGCCCGGGCCCGATCAGGCCAACCGCAAGATGACTTGTCTTTGCCGCCCATGGATCCAATCCTTTCCAAGATCTCTCCGGAGCCGCCGCCCGCGCCGCCGCAATTTGACTCATCGATTCCTGAAGACCTGCGATCGCCGTTTCAATGGGTGGATTTGTTTCTCTTCATCGGCTTCGGGATATTGAGTTTGCTGGTCGCGGGCGGAATTGTCGTCGGCGTTGGCTTATTCGCTTTTCACATGTCGATGAAGGACCTGGGGCCGGACTCCACGTCCGCCGCAAAGCCGATCGTTGCCATATTTTCCCAGGTTTTGTGGTCGGCGTTCGTACTGCTTTATTTTTTCACCCTGGTACGAGTTCGAACTTCCACTCCCTTCTGGCGCACGATGGGTTGGCGGGGCTTGCAACTGGGTGTCCAGCCGGTATCCGCCTCGATCCTGCGTTGCATGGGCGGGGGGGCGATACTTGCAGTCATCGTTTCTTTTTTTGGCAGATTTATAAACGAGAAAAATCAATTGCCGATTGAGGAGATGTTTCACTCCCGGTTGACGGTAATTCTATTGATGGGGTTTGGCATTCTGGTTGCGCCTCTGGTGGAAGAAACGATGTTCCGAGGCTTTCTTTATCCCATTATCGCGCGCCAGTACGGCATGCGCGCCGGTGTGATCGCGACCGGCATTTTGTTCGGAGCGATGCACGCGCAGCAACTTTGGGGCGGGTGGGGTCAAATCGGCCTGTTGATCGTGGTCGGCGTTCTGCTTACGTGGGTCCGCGCAAAGACCGGAACTGTGGCGGCAAGCTATTTTGTGCATCTGGGGTATAACAGTTTTCTGTTCCTCGGCTTTTTTCTCGCAACCAGTGGGCTACACCATATTCCCGGTGCCTCGTGACCCGCATCGCATTACAAATAAATCCTGACGAAGAGAATCCCAAACAAAAATGAATGTAGCGCAACCGATTGAATGGACCAGCAAGGGCGTGGTGATGCTCGATCAGCGTCGTTTGCCAAATGAAGTGATCCGTCACACGTACACGGATTATCGCGACGTCGCCGCAGCGATCAAGGACATGGTGATTCGCGGAGCGCCGGCGATCGGCGTCGCAGCTGCGATGGGTGTCGCGCTCGGCGTCGAGCGTTCGAAGTCGCGCACACTCGATGAACTCCGTGCGGAATTCCCTGTGATTTGCCAGACGATCGCACAGACCCGCCCGACGGCCGTGGACCTGTTCTGGGCCATTGAGCGCATGACGCGCCGCTTCGAACAGTTCACGGCAGCAAACCCATCGCTCGATGTGCTGCGCCTCGCAATGGTCGAGGAAGCGCGAGCCGTCCATGCCGAAAAGCGCGCCACCGACGAAGCGATCGGCTGCTTCGGAGCGGACCTATTGCCCGCGTCGGGTCAGGTGATGACGCAGTGCAACGCCGGCGCTCTCGCCACAGCAGGCATTGGAACGGCGCTGGGCGTAATTCGCGTGGCGTTCGAGCAGGGCCACAAGCTGCGCGTCCTGGTGCCGGAAACGCGGCCTTATTTGCAGGGCGCGCGCCTTACCGCGTGGGAATTACACGAAGGCGGAATCCCGCTGACGCTGATCACCGACAACATGGTGGGATATTTCATGAAGGCCGGCAGCGTCGGCGCAGTTGTAGTCGGCGCGGATCGCATCGCTGCAAATGGCGATACGGCGAACAAAATCGGCACCTACCAGATCGCTGTGCTCGCGCATGAGCATGGGGTGCCGTTCTACGTGGCCGCCCCGGTTTCTACATTCGACTTGACGATTTCCTCCGGCGAGCAAATTCCCATCGAAGAGCGGGACGCCGAGGAAGTCACGCATCTTCGCGGCGTGCGCATCGCCCCGGACGTGGCCGTCGCGAATCCAGCATTCGACGTGACGCCGGCGCGCCTGATTTCCGCAATCATCTGCGAACGCGGCGTCGCGCGTGCGCCGTATACGGAGTCATTGCGGAAAATGGCGAATTCTCCTGCAGCGAGTCGGACCGAATCGGCAGGCTAAATTCCTGATTCGGCCTGTCGCAACCGCAATCCTTTTTTCATTGGCGTTCCGCACCCGAACGGATATATTCTTCTGCGTCTCACCACCATTACAAAGGTCTTTGAGGAGGTACGAATGAAACGGTTTGCGCTTGCGCTCGTATTTTTCTTGATCGCGCCATTGGCGATGTTCGCACAACAGGCGGCTCCGGAAATTCCCTTCGATGCCGACGTTAATCCAGTGCATCTTCCGAAGGATATGTACCTCGGCGAAGTGGCCGGAGTGGCCGTGAACGCCGCGGGTCACATCTTTGTCTTTTCACGAGGCAATACCACGGGGCCTGCGTATGGCGCCAGCGCCGCGCAGCTCCTGGAGTTCGGCCCGGACGGCACCTACATTCGCGAGATCGGCCACAATCTGTACGGCTGGTCCTATGCGCACGGGGTAAGAATCGACAAGCAACAGAACATTTGGGTTTCGGACAAGGGTTCAGACGTTGTAGTGAAATTCAATCCCGCGGGCCGCGTGACGATGGTCCTCGGCCGTAAGCAGGAAGCCTCCGCCGAAGAAGTCGGGCCGCTGAAGCACCCCAAGCCGCCGCTGCCTCCTGTGAACGGATTATTCCGCCAGGTAACCGACATGGCCTGGGACGCGGCCGGCGAAACCTTTATCAGTGACGGCTACCTCAACTCCCGCGTCGCCAAGTACGACAAGGACGGAAACTTCATGAAGTCGTTTGGCGAGCCCGGCGAAGGGCCCGGACAGCTCGACACGCCGCACAGCATTGCCGTCGACCCCCAGGGATACGTCTATGTGGCGAACCGGGGCAATATGCGCATCGAGGTCTATGACAGCGACGGCAAGTATGTCCGCCAAATCAAGATTCACGAGCCATTCGATTACGCCAACGCGATGCCCGTGCTCGGCAACAAGGTGGGCATGGACTTCAAGGGATCCGCAGGCCCCTATTCACCCTGGGCCGTCTGCATCACACCCGGCCCCAACCCGGTGCTCTATACGGCGGACACGTTCCCCGGCCGCGTGTACAAGCTCAGCCTGGACGGAAAAGTCCTCGGCATGCTCGGCAAAGCCGGACGCCAGCCCAAGGAGTTCGGCTGGATTCACGCCATCGCCTGCCCATCGGAAAACACACTGTACGTAGCAGAATTGTTGAACTGGCGCGTGCAAAAGCTGACCTTGCACCCGAAGAAGTAATCGCTTCGGTTAATCCCATCGTGTCGTCATTCCGAACACAGCGAGGAATCTCTCTTTGATCTGACGCGAAGAGGGATTCCTCGGAATGTCGCGTAGCTCGGCACACCAAGAGCGACATTACTCCAATGTTCCGGCGCTGAAAGAGCCGGCGGGTATCAGCCCAGGGCAACGCCCTGGGTCAAGTTGGAATAATTTGTGGGCGCCCTGAAGGGGGGCAGGGATTGTGCAATGCCTCAATCTCTTTCCAAGAATCTCATCCATCTATTTTCAGCACCAAGAACCGCCAACCCGTTTTGACCGACTCCGTCCGCGCCCCGGTATGCGCTTACGCTTCAGGCGTCTTGCGCGATCTCGATTCGCCCGCCCTCGCAATGAACGCGTGGCGCGACCACGTCCATATCTTGTTAGTGTTAAGCAAGAATCATTCGCTATCTCAGGTCGTCATGGAGGTCAAACGCGCAACTTCCAAATGGATCAAGACCCAAGGAAAGGAATTCAAGGGATTCCATTGGCAAAGCGGTTACGGAGCGTTTTCCATCGGCCAATCTGGCGTCGATGAGGTGAAAACGTATATTGCCAACCAAGTAGAACATCACCGGGTGAAGAGTTTCGAGGAGGAATTTCGATCATTCTTGAAGCGCTATCAGATCGAATTTGACGAGCGTTATTTATGGGATTGAGTTTATCACTTTGGAAACGCAATCCTCCGCCGCTTCAGGGCGCACTAATGGAGGAACCCGTTCCCCAGGGCGTTGCCCTGGGCTGGTGCCCGCGCCGTTGGCGCGACGGAATAGGAAATCACTTCATCTCGAATGCGGACTTATCCTCAAACTACCCTACGATTGTATCGGAGGAGGATGGAAGACTAATGACAACGTATCTTCTAGCATGGAATCCTAAGCGCTGGACATGGGATGAACTCGCAGAAAAGTCTAGTGCCGTGAAAGCAGGAAAGCGCACTATTGTGCGTTGGAGTTGCGGAGCTTCCAGACACCTTCAAAAGGCGACCGAGCTTTCCTAATTCGACTTGGCCAAGAACCGAAAGGCATATTTGCGTCAGGAACTATTTCAAGAGGCTCATTTAAAGATTCCCATTGGGATGAAGAAAAGGCTGAGCTTGGTGAAACCAGCTACTTCGTAGAACTCGATCTAGATACTCTACTCAATCCTCAGACCGATACAATCCTGCCCCGCAAACGGCTCAACATTGCCCCATTTTCAGAAATGTACTGGGACACGCAAATGTCGGGAGTGCGAATTCGCCCTACTAAGGTCGCCGAAGAACTGGAGAAAATATGGGTGGACTTTGAGAATTTACGCAACTTCCGGCTTCCAGAGGAAATAGATGGAACCGAAACGATATATGAAGGCGCTGTTCGCCAAATCTTAGTCAATGCTTACGAGCGAAATGCTGAAGCGCGCCGGAAATGTATTGACCACTACGGGGACAGTTGCGTGGCGTGCGGATTCAACTTTGGGATCACATATGGCGAAGCTGCCGAAGGGTTCATTCACGTACACCACCTGCAGCAACTGTCGAAGATAGGAAAAGAGTACAAAGTCGACCCAATAGGCGATTTGCGACCCGTTTGTCCGAATTGCCATGCCATGATTCATGTGCAAAAAGAAGCCCTTAGCATAGAGCAAGTGAAGGAGCTTTTGCGCCAAGCCAATAAGCGCTGAAAGCGCGGTCGGGTATCAGCCCGGGGCAACGCCCCGGGGACGAATGTACAATTGGTGGGCGCCCTGAAGGGGCGCCGGGGATCTGCGAAGTCACCTTGCCGCATCCGTGAAAGATCGACCTGTTTATCGGACTCTTAATAGCGTAAATTCAGGTATAGCGCCGTTCACCGAATTTCCACAAGATTTTCAACGGGCATAAACACTTATGCTTGACATTAAAGAAACCGATGCTATAGTTGCTGGGCTAGACGGTAGCCCACCTGCTGGACAGGGGGAAATGCTCTTTGACAAACTGGGTAAGTAAGATGAGATGTGCCAGAACCCGTTCGATTGACCTTAGCGCTTAGGCGCTAGGGGATTGAGTGAATCGAGCGATAAAAAGTTCGCTTAGAACATGGGAACCCGACATCCAGCAATGGCAGTCGGGCTTTTTTATTTTCTAGGCAGCCATTTTCAAACGAGAGTTTGATCCTGGCTCAGAGCGAACGCTGGCGGCGTGCTTAACACATGCAAGTCGAGTGCGCGTCCGTAGCAATACGGATGGCGCACGGCGCACGGGTGAGTAACACGTGGGCAACCTGCCCTTTGGATGGGGGATACCCCCGCGAAAGCGGGACTAATACCGCATGATATTCAGAAGACCTCGGTCTTTTGACTCAAAGCCCGCAAGGGCGTCTAAGGAGGGGCCCGCGCCCGATTAGCTAGTTGGTGAGGTAACGGCTCACCAAGGCTTTGATCGGTAGCCGGTCTGAGAGGATGGCCGGCCACACTGGAACTGAGACACGGTCCAGACTCCTACGGGAGGCAGCAGTGGGGAATATTGCGCAATGGGCGAAAGCCTGACGCAGCGACGCCGCGTGGGGGATGAAGCTTTTCGGAGTGTAAACCCCTTTCGACCCGGACGAATGACCCGCAAGGGTTTGACGGTACGGGTATAAGAAGCCCCGGCTAACTACGTGCCAGCAGCCGCGGTAATACGTAGGGGGCCAGCGTTGCTCGGAATTACTGGGCGTAAAGGGTTCGTAGGTGGTGCGGCAAGTTGGGAGTGAAATCTCTGGGCTTAACCCAGAGGCTGCTTTCAAAACTGCCGTGCTCGAGTGCGAGAGAGGTCAGTGGAATTGCAGGTGTAGCGGTGAAATGCGTAGATATCTGCAGGAACACCCGTGGCGAAGGCGGCTGACTGGATCGCAACTGACACTGAGGAACGAAAGCTAGGGGAGCAAACAGGATTAGATACCCTGGTAGTCCTAGCCCTAAACCATCGGAACTTGGGGTGGCCCGCGTAGGCGGGTCGTCCCGTAGCTAACGCGTTAAGTTCCGCGCCTGGGGAGTACGGTCGCAAGACTGAAACTCAAAGGAATTGACGGGGGCCCGCACAAGCGGTGGAACATGTGGTTCAATTCGACGCAACGCGAAGAACCTTACCTGGGCTTGAACCGCTACTGACCAACGGTAGAAATATCGTCTTCCCGCAAGGGACAGTAGTAGAGGTGCTGCATGGCTGTCGTCAGCTCGTGCCGTGAGGTGTTGGGTTAAGTCCCGCAACGAGCGCAACCCTTATTCGTAGTTGCCACCCGCAAGGGGGAACTCTACGAGGACTGCTCCGGATAACGGAGAGGAAGGTGGGGATGACGTCAAGTCAGCACGGCCTTTATGTCCAGGGCTACACACGTGTTACAATGCACGGTACAGACTGTTGCGAACCCGCGAGGGGGAGCTAATCGG